>Ga0137308_100338_pt1 | contig 84290 bp, 79 predicted proteins | sample Inofrocosms_June_FD_97181 | JGI IMG/M metagenome (GOLD analysis project Ga0137308, IMG submission 97181) | Mouse cecal microbial communities from Vienna, Austria - N-Acetylneuraminic and N-Acetylglucosamine D2O microcosms_June | ecosystem: Host-associated > Mammals > Digestive system > Large...
CTCCCGCAGTGCGGCCGCCAATCGGATTCCCTCTCGGTCTAAATATTGTCCGTATACTTTTCGAAGCTCCCTAAGCACTTCCTGTTCCAGATATTTTATCACGTTTCCCGCGTCTGCCTCGATTAGAAACTGCTGCATATTCAGATAAATCACATCATATTGATTTAAATGCTTCTCAAAATCTTTATGCTGCGCAATCTTGAACCCTGCAAACAACTCCCTTGAATCGCAGCCGCAGCTATAGTATGCGGCAAGCATTTCTAGGGTCATGGATTTTCCAAAACGCCTTGGCCTGCTGACGCAGAGATAGTGATCTCTTGTATTTAGATACTCATTCGTACATGCAATCAGCCCCGTCTTATCTACATAGATTTCCGATCGGATTGTCTTCGCAAAACTAATATTTCCCGGATTCAAATAAATGCCCATAGACGCCTCCCTTCTGAAGCTCTCATGCAGTCTCTTTTATGAATATAAGTATAATACTTTTACTATGAAAAAACAATAAACGCGTCTCCTTGTCTCCGAATATTCTTTGCAGTTATTTATCGAATGTTCTAAGTTTGTGTCATTCAATCACAGCTTCATACCCTTTGCAGACATCTATCCAGCTCACAAACCCAGAATATTTTTCCAGCTCAGGAATGCGAAGCTCAATGGCGCTGTTGGCGCTTCCACAGGCAGGAAAGACCGTTTCAAAGCGTTTTAATGACACATCGAGATAGACCTCGACACCCTCCTTTACCGCAAATGGACACACGCCCCCCACAGCATGACCCACCAGCAGTTCTGTCTCATTTGGCGAAAGCATCTTTGCCTTCGTGCCAAACTGCGCCTTGTATTTGGGATTATCAATCTTGGCATCACCCGCAGCCACCACAAGCACTGCACGGCCATCTACCATAAATGCAAGCGTTTTTGCTATCCGCTGCGGTTCACAGTTCAGCGCCGCCGCAGCCAGTTCCACAGTGGCGCTGGATACGTCAAATTCCAGAATTTTTTCTTCTACTCCATACTGTTTTAAATAAGTTCTAACTTGTTCAATCGCCATCTTCTTCTCCTTTATATCATTCTACCTAATTTTATCGTTTTCTTTGAATGCCCTTCCACGTTACACTCTCAAGATTTGTTATAAACCACTAAACTGGCTTAGTAAAGCAAAATGAGAATAGATGGAGTTACCCAAACATCAGAAAGAACCAGAAATTATTTTTGTCAGCACGGTTTCTTTTTCCTAAAGCCGGATATCTACATGCTGCAATACATTCGTGTCAGCGTCCTCGCTCTCATTTGGCTTCGGCTGGCCCTGAACTGCCTCCTCGCTCTCATTTGGCTTCGGCTGGCCCTGAACTGCTTCCTGCCCTGTCGCTTCCTCTGTCTGCTTTTCTTTCTGGTCTGCACCGGAAACGCTGTTAGCCGCTTTGCCGTCCTGTGCTGCCCCCTCTAACTCCTGATTTGCCTGTGCCAGCGTTGTAAGCTGTGCGGCGTCTGCCGCCTGTGCCTTCTGCTCAACCTCTGCAAGTTCCTTCTGCTTCTTCTCGACATCGCCGCCTCTTGCGGCGTCCTGCTTAATTTCGGCCTTGAGAATCCCTGCCCGTCCTTCCATTTTGGTGGCGACACTGCCCTGTACTTTTGCCTGCTTCATGGCAGACTCCGCTGAAATCATCGCCTGCATACTGTCTTTTGACATGCCGTTTGCAGTTGTCTCTGTTTTCTCTGCTGTTTTCTCTGCCTTTTTTGCCTGCTGCTCCTTGCGCTGGTCAATCTGATGCTGCCTTAACTGCTGGTTTAGCGCTGTAATCTCCTGCTGAATTTCCTGCCGCCGTTTCATTTTGTCCTCCGGCGTCATCTCAGGGCTGGCTGCCAAGTCCTGAAGCTGCTTCTGCGCATTTGCAATCTGATTCTGAAGCGATTTGCTGACAGAATCTGTCGCCGCACTTCCTCCACTGTTTGCTGTTTGAAATGATATGCCATTTACATTGCTTATTGTCATATGCCCATACTCCCTTCATTCTTGATTTGTTTACATTGATTGATGTAATACATTCCATGCACTTCATTCCTTGTATCGGAGTTTTTTCTTTGCTTCCAAACCGAAATGATGTGAAACAGCGTTTTTCTGTTGTGAATCTGCGCAATCCTATGTTACAATAGGAATAAATTACTGAGAAAGGCATGATGACAAATGACTGCACTGTTTGATGAACGCGTGGAAACTGCGATTCAGCTTGTATGGTTTGACCGAAATCCCAGCCGGCGTGAGGAGGCGCTTTCTATGCTGCGTGCGGCTGCCAATCTGGGAGATGGCGACGCCTATTATTTTCTGGGACGCTGTTATCTCGGAAAGAGCTATGTGGATCCTGTCGTCGGGCTGCCAGTGGACACAAGCTTTGCTTTTGAGTGCTTCCGCACCAGCCTGACACTAGAGAGTGCCATCGGCATGTTTGGCGCCATGCATCAGGAAGGCTTCGAGCCGCCGGGCGGCACCATTGTCCACCCTCCTTACCATTCAAAAAAAGAAATCTGGGATGCTGTATCCGAATATGCTGCGCAGGGGCACATTTTTTGCAAATATCTGATTGCAAACGCGTATTATTACAGTACAGCCGGCGAGTTTCTGGACATTACCCCTACAAACACCGGCGCAAAACAGTACAAACGGTATCAATATGAATGGACTGCCTCCGCCATGCGGCTCTACGAGGAGTGTGTGGCTGCCGGCCTTGGCATCGCGCTGCCCAATCTGGTAGACCTCCTGCGCACAGGCAGAAACGGCGCGCCAGTACAGCGCCAGCGCGCCCAGAACTATATTCACCTTGGCGCAGACTTAGGAATCGGTGCTTACGAACGTATTGTCGGAAATGAATACCGCGATGAAGGCAGACTGGCAAAAGCCATTGAGATGTATGAACGTGCGCTGGCGCACAAAGATGATTACGCGTATTACTGCCTTGGCAAGCTCTACACATTTAACGGCGCCATGCCGCTTGACCTGAAAAAAGCGCTCTCCTATCTGGAGGAGGGCTCTGCACGGCTTCCAGATGATGCAGGCTTCTGCAACCTGCTGGGAGAAATCTACTTCCACGGCGGTCAGGACGTTCTGCCCGATTATGACCAAGCGTTTATCCTGCTGAGCAAGGCATATTTCAAGGGCAGCACGTGGGGCGCGGACATGCTGGGCACCTGTTATCTCAATGGGCTGGGCACCAAGACCAACCTGAACATGGCACGGAAATTATTTGAACTGCATCCGAAAAAACCACTTGCCGCAGGCGGCTTAAAACGCCTGCGGCGATAATGTGCCCTTGAAATATCCGCCGATTTTTGCGATGAACCGCAGCGCCCCCTCCTTGAACGCAATCTCAGCTTTCCTTTTTGTCCGTCTCGTCTTTTTGTGTCCTCTCCTGCGTCTCTTGAGGCTGTTCAACCAACTGCGTCATACGCTGCATGCGCATCTCCTCCTGCATTCTCGCCGCGTTCTTTTTCGCACGCTGCTCTTCCCTGAAGCGCTGAAGCCTTTTGTGGAAAAATATTTTATAGAGCACGAAAAGAATCAGTATGTACGGAAGCAGACCTATTATCAAGAACAGGAATCCTTCCAAGAAATACAGAAATCCCCTGCCTGTAGACACGATGGTATGTTTCAGGCGGTCCATAAAGGTATTTCGCTTGACAGCCTCGCTGTCCTTGCGGTATTCCATCACTTCTGTTATGCTGATGTTGACGTAGGAGTATGCCACATCCATATCCATGTAACGCCTTGTGGTTTGCAGGTTGTTCAGCTCATACTGCACTTCTGACAGCCGCTGCTCGACGGTAATCATGTCCTCGATGCTCTCGCACTTTTCCAGCATTGCCAAGAGATTTTTTTCCTGTATCTGCAATGCCTCAATCTGCGCAGTCGTATCGTAGTACTTCTGGCTGATATTGTCCACGCTGGTTGATTTTGAGATTATCTTGCCCACGCCGTCGAGCGCTGCCAGAAACGTCTCATAATCTTTGGACGGAATCCGCACTTCAAGATAGTTATGGAGTGTGCCGCTTGTCTTGCGGTACTCCGCATAGTACCAGTTCTGCCCGCTGTCACTCTCGCTCTCTGACTGAATTATGCCGCTGTATTGGCTGATCGTCTCCTTGATGGAGGCGATTGCTGCCGGGTAGTCTAGTGTTTCAATGTCGAGATTGCAATGATACACCAGTTTTTCCTCAAGAAGTGTGATATTATCCGAACTTTGCGCCGGCTTCTGGGTCTGGCTCGTTGTCACGCTGCCTTCTTCTGCCGGCATGGCTTCTTCCTCCACTGCCGCAATTTCTTCCTTCATTGATGCCGCAGTGTCATAGGCGGCACCCCCGGCAAAAGATTTCTGCGCGCTGCTGTTTGCGACAGGCGCCTCAGTGTCTGACATTACCGCACTTGAACTGCCCGCTCCGCCGCAGCCTGTCAGAATGCACACCATAAGAGCTGTTGCGAACGCTGTTTTTGTCTGCTTTTTCATCATATTGACTCCCTTCCTTTCCAAATCAACTGCGCGTGACAGAGAACGCTGTGTCTGTCTGGCGCTTTTATTTTGCTGCATGTTACTATAGATACGGTGGAAGTGCGTTATTTTTATGGAAAATCAGACAATTTTTTCCGAATCCTCCATGCGGTAGCCGACACTGTGAACTGTTTTGAGGCACGCTGGCTGATGAAGTTTTGCGCGCAGGCGTTTCACCGTGACAGAGAGCGTATTGTTGCTGACGTAAGTTTCATTGGTATTCCAGATGGCTGACAGGAGTGTCTCCCGCGTGACGGTTCTGCCTTTATTCTGCATCAGATGCAAAAGCAGCCGGTATTCCGACGGACTTAGATGAACCTCCTCGGTGCCGCAACACACCTGCATTCTGGTGCGGTCCAGCGATATCACATCACAGGTAAAATGCTCTTTTGCCGCGCCGCCCCGCTTTTGCAGCAGCGTGCGTATCCGCACGAGCAGCGCATCCAGCTCAAACGGCTTCACGACATAATCTTCAGGTTCTGTAATCAGGCTGTGAACAGGGCTGCGCGCTGCGATAAACAGCACAGGCAGTCCGCACCAGTTTTCGCGCAGCCACTGGCATAACAGACTGCTGTTTCCGTTCGGCATATGCCAGTCCACCAGAACGAGCGCAGGGCGCATCCTGTTTAGCGCCTCCTTGATCTCGTCAATGGTCGGAAAGACACAGACATGATATCCTGCCTGCGCTAAGAACTTTTTCACTGCCTGTGCGATTCGTTTATCCTCCTCCATGTAATAAATTTCTATCATTCTATAATACCTCATTACTTTCGCAGTAATAGTTAAAATACCGTTCCCTAAGCGGGTGATAGGATCCTCTCGGCAAAAAAATCTTCTTGCCGTTATCCATCTGGATTTCTTGGGTGCTCAGACTCTCTATATACTCAAGATTCACAATGTACGCCACGCCAACGCGCACAAACTCCCGATAGCCGGCAAGCATTTCATAGATTTCTGCCATCGTTCTCCGCAGTTTGTACTGTGTGCCGTCTGACAGATAAAGATGCTGTGCTTTGCCCTGCGCTTCACAGTATACAAGCTCGCTGACGGGAATGCGCTGTATCCTCCCCTCAATCCGCAAAAGAAGATATTTGCGGCGCGCCTCCTCCTCTTCTGCCAGGAACCTGTCTAACACCGAAAACAGCTTTTCGCTGGAAATCGGTTTTACGAGGTATTGGGACGCCTCCACGCCGAACGCCTCCAGCGCATGATCTCTGGAGGTGGTGAGAAAAATAATTTTTCCGCGGTTTCCCATGGCGCGCAGTTCACACGCCGCCTCAGTTCCCAGCTTGTTTGGCATGTAAATGTCCATGAGGATAAAATCAGGCGTGTATTCCGCCTCCTTGATACGCCTGAGCAGGTGTTCTGCACTCTGAAACCGCTCAATCACAAATTCTGTCTCAGGACGGCTGTTCTCATACGCTCTCAGCATCTGCTCTGTCTTGTCCAAATCTGCTTCTTCATCATCGCAGAGTGCTATTAAATACATAGCAAGTCTCCCTCCCTGTCACGCATTCTCCGTCGATGGCATATTCATAATCAGGCGGAACACAAATACGCCGTTGTCATTTTTAAAATCATATTCGCCATCAAAATTTTCTGCCGTTTTTATGATACTGAGCACCCCAATGCCGCCTGTGTACTCCGGCATAGGCTGTCCATTTTTTAGTTCTGTCTCTATCCTGCAAGTATTTCTACAGCATATCACCAGCTTATTTTTCTTTTTCTTGAGCATAAGATGAATAAAGCAGTTTTGCGCTGGAAACTGTTTTTTCACCTCTATGCAGCCATATATCGCATTTTCATAAGCATTGGCTAAGATTGTCACCAAATCAATGTTGGGAACCTTTAGATTTTTGCCAATCTCTATATCTAGTATCACCTGAATCTGCTCTCGTCTCGCCCTTCTGGTGTAAGCGGACAGTATGTTGTTGACCGCAGTGTTAGAACATATATTCTCTGGCGTGCGGATATCCAGCTCACGTTCATACTCTTTGAGATACGCTAACAGCTCGTCCTTCTGCCCTCTGCGCAGATACTCCGCAATCACTGCATTATGGTGTCTCGCATCATGGCGGATACGCCTTCCTGACTCCAAGGACTCCTCAAGGATTTCCATATTCCGCTCTAGCAGCCTGTGGGTCATCTGCATGAGCTGGTTCTCTTTCTGGTACTCCTTCTCCTTTCCGATATGCAGATAAAGGCGGAATACCAGCAGCTGCAGCGTGCCTGTCAGGAAAAAATTCATTAGAATCTGAAACAGTCTGTAGGGAGTCTGGTCATGGATTTTGGGATTTAAGATAAAGCCGATGCCAAAGAGCAGGCTGATGATCAGCACCATCACGCTGAATCTGTCCAGCTCATTTTCAACATAGTCACCAAAGCCGCGGATTGACTTCTTAATCCGCTTCTCGATAAACAGCGCAATTAGCAGAATTAAGAAAACACGCGCCGCGATATCTGCCCACACATTTCTGTGGAAGAAAATAACGGAGATCTCGATGCCGCCGATGAGATACACCGCCAGCAGATAAAAAGTCAGCGCGAGCTTATACAGCGACAGACAGAGCGAATCCCTGCTCAGAAGCAGCGAACAGCCGGCAAAGACCACATACATCACAAAGGCTACCATCTTTACACAGCTTGCCCAGTCAATTACATACCATACACAGGCAAAGACAATCAGCGCTGCGCTCAAACCACTATAACACGCTATCATCTTTTTCCTGTCATACCGCGGCTCACTCATCAGTGAAAACAGCAGGATTGCTCCTGCAAGGCTGACTGCAAACCGGAGCATTGCCACATACACTGTACCACCCAGCATACGCTTTCGCCTCCTTTACAGATATTTGTCAATCGCCTTCACGGTCTCTAGTAAGCCCATCATCAGCCCGCCTGCCTGCTCTGCCTTCTGTCTGGTGTCCGCGCCAAGCTCTGCCGCCTGCTGCGTTCCTGCGGTTACTTCCTCACTGACTTCTGAGATCTGGGTAATGCTGTCCACGATCGCATTATTTGATTCTAATATTTCCTCGATTTTTTGATAGATGTCCTGTACATTGCCGTGCAGACCGTCCATGCGGCTGCCAATCTCACCAAACTGTACATTGGCATTGACGATCAGATCATGCTCTGTGCCCGCTGCCATGATGACATTATCCACTGTGTTTTTCGCCGTGTCTGCGTTCTTTTTCAAATCATCGACAATATCATGGATACGCTCTGTCAGATTTCTCGTCTCATCTGCGAGCGCGCGAATCTCCGCAGACACAACCGCAAAGCCTCTCCCGGCCTCCCCGGCTCTCGCACTCTCTATCGAAGCGTTGAGCGCTAACAGATTCGTCTGGCTGGATATGGCAAAAATCTGCTCGGTGATTTCTTCAACTGCCCTTGCATTTGTAATCAGGCTGGAAACCGACGCCACCACCTGCTCATTTGCCCGCTTTGTCTTTTCCGCCTGCGCCTGCAAGCTGTCCACCGCCCGCTTGCCGTCTTTTACCGCGCCCTCAGAGCGCTCTGCCATCGCAAGCATCTCATCTGACATCTGCTTTGTCTCCAAGATCATGCTCTGTATATTTCCTGTCATGACCGTCTGGCGTTCGATGCTCTGTGCATTGTTGGCATTTCCCTGTGCAATTCCATCCAGCTCAGACACCGTGGAATCCACATAACGGCTGAGCTGCCGTATATGCTCCGCCGCCTCCTTTGAATCACGCTTCACACAAAATACCACCTCAAGCACTTCCCTCAAAAGGGTATCACTTTTCTCCCGCTCCTTGTCAATGCTGGAAATCTTCTTCGCATTGTTGTCATTTGAAATCTGCGTCGTCCCGCACAGCACAATCATATACACAACAGAGGACGCCCCCTGCAATAACAGGGAGGTGCTGTTGAGCGGCGCGCCGGAGTGCATATGTCCGAGCACTGCGGCAATATATCCCACATCCAATACATTGATTGCACCAAAAATCACGGCAATCCTGAGAATGAGTTTAAAATCATAGTACAAGATATAAATGACGGTCAGCGGGAAAACCATGATAAACACAAGGTCATTCTGCGCACCAAACACTGCAAGCCCGTATACCAACATATACCCCGCCATCGAGACGTGTTTGAATGCCGCGCTGTCCTTTCTGTGAAAATAAACGGAATAACATGCAATCATCGACGCGATGACTGATAAATCCACTGCGAGCATAAATCCAAAGCTGATGTGCCCCTGTGCGTAATCCCCGATATAACCAAAGAACAAAAACATATCAATAATTGTGACAATAATTAATACAAACTTGTTCACCCGTTTTCCAAATGTTTTTTCCACCTCTATACCTCCTAATCATATTTTTTGCGCGGCAGCCATACAGAATGCAAATTGCTGGAGTTTCATTTCGGGGGAAAATGAATACTCCAGCAACTCTAGCATAGTAAGATAAATTGTCGCGACAATTCGTAAGTTATTGTACAACAAAAATTGTCGAAAGAAAACACATTTGGCATAGTTTGCATTTTTTGAGGTATAGATTGCCACTGTTTAAACATGCTCTAGGATAGATTTCAGATAATGCGCGGACTGCTCGATGCCCGCCATCTGGTCGAGTTCTCCAAAATGCTCGATGGACAGATACCCGCGGTACCCAGCCGCCTTCAGCTTCCTGACCAGCTGCCCAATGGGAATGTAGCCGCTGCCTGTCGGCACAGACTGCAAGCCGCTGCCCTCGCTGCCTCTGTCCTTGCAGTGCACATGCACGATATAATTTTTAAGCAGCTCATACGCGTCCATCACATTCTCATAGCCAAACGCAAAGTTGCCCATATCAAAAGTACACCTTAGCCCCGGAACATTTCTCATAAACCACAGCAGCTCATTCATTCTCGAATATGGTGCCCCGGCATTGTCAAAATCCTCGAGCGTCACCTCAACCCCCAAGGGCTTTGCATACTGGACTAGCTCTGTCAAAGCCGCCTTCATGGTCTGAATGCACAGATTTTGTTCCATAAACTGCCCGACTGCATCATAGTCTGCGCTCACGCTGTGAAGCGCTTTTGCCTCGTCCCGCTCCAGAAAGCCCGGCACGAGCAGAATCCGCTTCACGCCCAGCCTGTCTGCCAGCTCAAGCTGCTCTTTTGCACGGCTCATAAAATCGTGGTCTCTGAAATCAAGCATCTGGTAAATCGACGCCACCTCCATATAATGATAGCGAAGCGCCTCGCAGATGCGGTCAAGGTTCTCAGCAAGCTGGCTGTACTCAATGTCGATGCCGCGGATTCCGGCATCGCTGCACCGACTCAGAATCTCCTCCACGGAATACCTGCCTGCCGACTGCGCCGCTGCCTGTGTGATATGGTCATAAAATACAGAAAGCTTCATAGGATTTTGATATTCCTCCTCCAGCGTAGCCTTCACTGCCGTACAGGCAAGCGGTCTAAGCTGCCGCTTCACTTCCGCACACCAGTTCACTGCATTGGCAAGAATCTGCTGGATTTCGGGTATATGATAAATCGGATATTCCTCATGTCCCGGCTGGAAGTAAAAAATCCGCCCCAGACCGCGCTGGAACGTACAGCCGCTGCGAAAGACCTCACCGCCCGCAAACCAGCCTGTAAATACCACATCATCAGGCTTTGGAATATCAAAATATTCCCCGTACATCTCCTCGACAGGAATGTCCAGCTGCGGCGGAAGCCCCTGCGCAATAGGATGCGACGGCGCAGTCACAAAAAGGCGCTCGCGGTCTCCATGCTTCCAGCGCAGTGTCATGCTTGTCCCCATCAGCAGACGCATTATCTTCGAGAGATGTGCGGCGTGGAGTGCGATCAAGCCCATTCCCTGAAGGACATGCTTTTGTACGCGCTGCGCCACCTCGTCCGAAAACGCTTCGTGTGCCATATGCCCCCAGTAGATCAAAACATCTGTCTCAGAGAGCACCTCCTCCGTCAGTCCGTGCTCTGGCTCAGACAATGTCGCAGTGCGAAGCCACAAATTTTTATCCTTTGACAAAAAATCCGCGATGCATTCATGGATTCCCTCAGGGTAAATTGCCCGCACCTCCTCCTGCTGCTGTTCATGCAGGTTTTCATTCCATATGGTTACTCGGATCATGCTTCCCCCTCCTCCGCCTGCGCGATTTTTATAACTCTAACTGCTTTAACTCCTTCGCCGCTGTATCGTACAGATATACTTTTCTTGATAAGATTTCTGATGGGTCAAAAGTTTTATTCACATGCTTGATACTGTTCAGAATCTGTCTTGGCGACATGCTCCCTTTCTTGTGCAGCCGCACATCATGAACGCTCGTAAACGCCACATAATAATCACCGCCAAACAATTCCGCAAGGCGTTCCTGCACGCCGGGATAAAACATCGCGATCGCACCGTTCATCTGCGATGTGGTCGTGATTGTCGGGACAGCGTGCGCAGAAAGCGACTTAATATCGCTGTTGAGCGCCATAAACGCCCCCTTATGATAGGGCGGATTGTATGTATCCATCATATTGAGATACAGTCTTGGCGGCGCCATCATATAGGTATTATTCAGCGCATTATCCCACACTTCCTCCTCAGGCAGTCCCCACTTCTCCATCATCAGGCGCGGCATTTTCATGGACATGACATCATGCCGCTCTCCGTTTCGCTCGTCATTTGCCAGCACATAGAGCACCAGCGCCATGTCCCCAATCCGGCGGGATACATTCTCTTTTAACTCATAGCGGTGGTCATTATAATTCAGCGGGCGGATAAAAAGCTTCTCCCGCAATGCCTCGTATTTGTTCTCTTCCATCAGCTCCATGATGCCAAGCTTTGCATACTTTCTCGAGCCTGCCAGATTGGAATTGATGATCGTCCACACCGCTTCCCAGCTTCCTTTTGTAAATTCTTCGTACAGGTCACTCACGGAAAAGCGGCAGACTTGGTGGTGCTGTGATTCCACCAGCAGAATGATAAAATCACCTGACAATACATCGGACTCCATCTTGTGATATTTCACATTTGTATTCCGTATCGTGGACAGCTCTCCCGGCTCCTCCGAGGTGAAGCCGTCTGGATAGTACTTTACCTGCTCATAGCCCAAATCATTTTTCTTTTCTTCCAGTTTGCGCAGTATTTCACTGCGAAATTCTTCATATGTCATTTTTTTCCTCCAATTATTTAATCACCGCATAATTTTGCTGTACAATCTTTTCCGCTGGTTTTGCATACAGCTCATAGTCGAGTCGCTGCCCTGCGTCAGACGCGTCATACAGCTTGTCTGTCCATGACCAGAGGGCAAAGCCTCTCACCCAGTCCCGCCGGCTGCACGCGCGAAACATTTCCTGATACCACGCTGCCTGCCCTGCCAAATCGGCTGCGCCGCGTACCGTCCAGTCATTTGGCACATGCTTAGAGCCTGCGACAGACATGCAGCCCACCTCCGCAAAAAAGAAGGGCTTCTGGTATTTTGCAGCCACAGCTTCAATCCGGTCTAGCTGCCGCTCCCAGTCCTCAATCGGATAATACCCGCTCGAAGAAATCACGTCCACACAATCCCACCATGTAACATTGTGCTCTTGGTATTTGTCTGTATTGTAAGAAACGAGTCCCTTGAACACGCTTCTAATCTCTGCGATGGTCTGTCTCCACTCTGCCGCACGCCGCTCTGCCATGACCATCTCACAACCTGCAATGTGCATCTCACAGCCTGTCTCCTGCGCAATCTTGGCATAGTGCTTCTGAAACTCTGTATAAGAAGCAAACCAGTTGCGCCACTTTGGCTCACATGGCACCTCCTCATCAAAGAAATTAATATGCGCGCGCCACGTGCCGTTCTTGCAGTTGACAGTGGGTTTTAGCGCCACGCGCAGGCCGATGGACTGCGCAAAACCAATAAACTGCCTTAGCTCATGGTCGGTCATTGTATATTCCGAGGTATAAGTAATATTCTCTGACTGCGGGGTATCTTGTAAACCGCCGGGAACAAGAATGATAAAATCAGCGTTGGTGCGTTCTTTCATCAGCCGCAGGCTCTGTCGGGCACAGTCTTGGGACAGGCTTCCTGCGGGGGCAAACGGGGCAAATGTAATGCCGTGTATGTCGGTAAATTTAATCATGTGAACTCCTTTCATCTGAGGGACATACAGTTGTAGGTTACTCTTTTTTATTTTAACAGATGTTTGGGATTATTCAAGGGTTGTCGAATCGGTAGTTTGTTTTCTATATCCCAAACTCTCTTCGGATTTGTTCTACCTTTTCCTCTGTGCAGCCGCACTGCTGTGCGATCGCGGCATTATTTGTTTCTCCCGACCGTATCATCTTGAAAATCTCTGCGCTCAAAGTAACGCCTTTCCGCCATCCTTCAAGCAAGATACTCTCTCCCAGTCCAGTCATTGAACCAACCTCCTTCCACAACTCCTGATTCTGCGAAAAATCAATGTATTCTTTTATTGTGTCCAGAAAATCCTCTTTGTGAAGCCGTAATCTGCATAGAATTTAAGACATCCATGCAATTTCAGTATAACAGGTCTGGTTCAATTTGTCGAACACTTTTTCTATTTATTCCAATCTATTTCTATCTTCGCCTCACCGCGGCTGCACGGACCATGCATAATACAAGATTTATGAGCAGGCAGCGCGACCGTCACCCGTATTAAATCTGCCTTCGCCGCCGCCGTAATCCTGCCTTTGTGCGCCTCAACCAACGCTTTTGCGATGGACAGTCCCAGTCCGTAACCGCCGTTTTGCGAATTTCGCGACTGTTCTGTCCTATAGAAGCGGTCAAAAAAGTGCCTTAACTGCTCATCGCTGACAGGATTGGCATGATTGATCACGCTCAGTAAAATATGGTTGCTTCTTTTTTCCAATTTCAGTAAAATCTCCTCACGGACGCTGTACTTAATGGCATTGTCCAGAAGAATCCCGACCACCTGCCGAATGCTGTTCTCATCGCCGCGGCAGGAGAGCATCGGCGCAATTTCTGCCCGAATATTGTACCCGCTGCACTGCGCCAGCGTCTGAAAAGAACCAACCGTCTCACCCACCACATCTGAGATTGGGAAGTCGATCATGGTAAACTGCTGCCGTTTTGCGTCCATGCGCGACAGCGCCAGCAAGTCGTTGGTGAGCGCCGTCATTCGGTTTGTCTGCCTGCGGATATCCATCAGCCACTCATTCTTATCACCAATTTCCATCGAAAGAAGATCTGCGTCCGCGTCAATGATTGTGATGGGCGTCTTAATCTCATGCCCCGCTGCCGCAATAAACTGCTTCTGTCTCTCATAGCCCTCCGACACAGGCTGCACAAGCTTTCCCGAAACAATCCAAATCACGATAAAAATGATCAGAAATCCTAAAAAAGAAATCAGACAGTTAATCATCAGCGCATTTCGAAATGTACTGAGCTTGCGCCCGCAGTCCAAAAATATGACACATATGTCATATTTATCCGTGTCTGTCCCATACCTTTTCCAAAAACGGAAATCACCGATAAACCCGTTGTCACCGCTTTTCTCAAATGCCTGCCCTGCGTAGTCCGCCGCCTCGGCCTCATCTACCATAGCGATGCGGTCTGTGCTCACTGAGAGGACTTCGCCTGCAGCTGACAGCTCCGTGGTGAAAAATCTTGCCTCGTACATCATTTCTAATGAAAATGCTCTCCTCCCCAAATGAAACTGCCGGCTGTCAGACGCCTTCTCCTCAACCCCCTCCCCGCCCTCTGCCTCCGCTTCCGTGTCATAAAGTTTTTTTTCAGAATCAGCCTGTTGCGTCACAGGCGCCCACCGCTTTGGATTCTCTGCAATGGTGTCAAGCAGCAGATCGGCATCTGCCACCAGCTCGCGATACGTCAGCAGATTGCTGGATACCACGATAATTCCCAGCAAAAGCAAGAGCGATATGGTGGACAGCGCAATAAACTTTCGTCTGAGTTTTTTGATCATTTCGTATACTCCTCCAGTGAATATCCCGCATTGCGCCTTGCCCGAATCTCCACATCTGCCTTGAGCACCACAAGTTTTTTGCGCAGATACGAAATATACATCCACACCACATTGCTCTCCATGTTTGCCTCATAGCCCCAGATTTTATCCATAAACTGCTCAGCTGACAAGATCTGCCTCGGATTTCGCATCATCAGCTCGAGCATCTGAAATTCCTTGTTGGCGAGCACAAAACTGTGATAGGGCGAAGAGAGTTCAAAGGTAGCGCAGTCGAGCGTGACATTCCCAAAATGCAGCTTTGCATCAGGCTGTACTGCCGCCGCGCTGGCTCTGGTCATGGCGCGTATGCGCGCAAGCAGCTCTTTAGTGGCAAATGGCTTCGTCAGATAGTCATTTGCCCCGCTGTCCAGCCCCAGCACTTTGTCGTCCACCTCCGCCTTTGCCGTGAGAAGCAGCACGGGAACACTGCTGCCGTCTGCTCTGATTTTCTGAAGTACCTGTATCCCGTCCATGCGCGGCATCATCACGTCCAAAATCACGCCATCGTACTCATTTGCAGCCAGAAATTCCAGCGCCTCCACACCATCATACGCCGCATCGATGGTGTAATTATTCTTTTTTAATATCATCACGACCGCCTTGGAAAGTGATGCTTCGTCCTCTGCAAGCAGCAGTCTCATATAGTTTCCTCCTATTGTGAGCGTCTCTCTAAACGCCCGCCTTCTTGAAAATCAGATGGTTCCGGCTTTCCCTCGGGGCGCTCCCCCTTCTTGAAGCCCTGCCTGCCGCCGCCAAATCCGCCGCCCTCACCGTAAATCAAACCTTCCATTGTCACTTCTGTGGATAAATCGCCGGTCTTTACTGTATAAGAACTGCCTGCCTGAATCTCCGGCGTGCTGATCACAACAGAATTATAACTTTTCTGCATTGTCCATGCAAGAAGCTCCTTCCCTTCACTGTCAAGCAATACGATGTCGCTTCCAGCCGCGTTCTGCGCGGAAGTATTGACAAGAATCGCCCCCTGTGTTGAAGCCTCCCCGAAATTCTGCGCCATGCCGCTCTGGCCTGCCGCCACCACGATGCCGCCGCTGATACTGGCTTCAATGTCATAATCAAGCGCACTGTCCCCGCCGCTTGAAGGTCCAGCCACATAGAGCTCACCGCCGCTCATATAAAAACTCCCGTTCGAGTCCACGCCGTCGCCCTCCGCATCAATACGAATCACCCCGCCTGAGATCTTGATGCTGGCTTGGGGATGCGATTTCCCCTTGCCGCCGCCGCGGAAATTTTTCTCCGTGTCTGCCGCAGTCTCCGCGTCCGTCCCTGTGTCTGTATCTATATCTGTACGTTTATCTGTCGCATTCAGCCCGTCGTCCTGCGCTGTGATCTCAAGCTCGCCGCCGGACAGGTTGAGCACCCTCGCCTCCAGGCCCTCGTTCAACGCGTCGATCACAATCCTGCCTCCTGATATATTCAGCTCATTCAGCGCCGTAATGCCGTCGCTGCCTGCCGACAGCGTAACCGCACCGCCCGTAATCGAGACATTTCCCTGTGTCAGATCATCGTCATTGACAGACTTCACAGCCGCCTTTCCAGCCGTAATATAAAAATTTCCATCTGCAACTGCCACGCTGTCCTTGCCTGTCATGCCATGTGACGACGCCGTAATCTCATATGTCCCGTTCGTGACCACAAGGTCATTTTTCGACACAATTCCATGTCCCGCAGGGGCATTCACAGAAAGTTCACCTGTCCCGTTCAGCGTCAAATCATCTTTGGAAAAAATGACGGCGTCAATGTTGTTATCGTCCACAGCCTCAAAGGTTCCGCCGTTTGCAAGCGTGTTTTTCGTGCCGTCCGCAAGGGTTATAAACACCTTGTCTGCCTTTTTCACATAGATGGCAGCAGAGGTTTTCGCGGTCAGCGCTACACCGTTTAACACCAATTGGACTTTCTCGTTTTTGTCCACATCGACCACTATTCTGCCGTCGCTGAGCGCCCCCTCCAGGAGATAGTCTCCCTCTCCTGTGATTGTGATTACACTGCCGTCAATCGTCACCTTCTTAGAATCCGTCGTGCAGCCCGCGTCAGAGAGCGTGATACGCTCACACGCCGCTGCATCGTATTCGCCGCTCAAATCGCGGTCTGAAAAGAGTTGCGTCTCCTTCGCCGCCGCATTTACCGTATTGTCGGGTTCCATTGCATTGCCGCAGGATACTGCGCACAGGCTCAAAGCGCAAATGACAGCTATCATGAAATACCGCTTTTTATGCATACACTTCCACTCCTTCTAAATATTTGTTTCGCATCGTACTTCCCACGCTCCCTACATCATCTCCAAAGCGCCGCTCTCCTGATACGACAGCGCTACTTCAAGATTGCCATTGCGGCAGCGTATCTCATCTATAAAGGCTTTCTCCGCCTTCGCCTCGCGAAACGTAATCTGATAAGTCAGCTTAAACAGACTGCCCATATTTGTTGTCTTGACGCTGACAAGGCTGTACTTCTCGGTATAGCGTGCAAACAGGTCATCAAACACCTCCACATAATCTAAATCCTCCGGCATCGTAATATGCAGCGTCCGTTCCAGCACTGCGCGCTTTCTCATGCCAAACTCAATCTGCGCGTAAAACACATCGACCAGCCCCAGAATCACCACAAACAAAAACGCATATGCAAGATACCCCATTCCGGTCATAATCCCCGCCGCCATCGCCATAAACAGCACGCCAATCTCCTTCGCCGTGCCGGGCACCGAGCGAAACCGCACCAGACTAAATGCGCCCGCCACGGCAACACCCGCGCCAACGTTTCCATTCACCATCATAATCACCACGCACACAATCGCCGGTATCGTCGCAATTGTCACAATAAAGTTCCTAGAATAAGCATTTTTGTACATATAGAAAATAGCTATGATCCATCCTATAACAAGTGCGCTGGCAATACAACACATAAAATCCGCCACTGATATCACATGCGCTGTCTCTGTGTCAAATAATCCTCTGAAAATAGTTTCCGCCATGTTTTTATTCTCCTGCTCTTATAGATTTTTTTTAATAAGATTACGCGATAAAAGTATCCGCTGCCGTCTCATACTTCTTTCTGCAAATCAGCTTTTCATACGCCGTCCCATACTTTGAAAAAGAAGTCTTATAAAGTTTTTGTTGTGTCAGCACACGCGACATCCACAGCGGAATGCCGCCCGACGTCTTGATTTCCATCAAGATCTGCTCGTCATCGAGCAGCGGCTCTCCCCAAATTTCGCGCGACAGCGAAAGCTCCTCCTGTCTGGCAAGAATCTGCTCATCAAAGGTCACGCGGAAATCGCTTCCGTCCAGCGCATAAAATGCCTCGCGCTCATAGGACAAAAATACCTTTGGCTTCAGGGTTCCATAATAGTCAAAAAAGTAATCAATCTCATTGCCAATCTGGGTTGCCTTGGGAAACGGCGTCCCCTGCACAATCCATTCCAGCGTCTCAAGCTGGGAGAGCGACTCCCGCCGCTTGTACACGACATCATTATACTTTTTCTTGAGCTCGATAAATACTTTGTCCTGCGCCGCTGCCGCCTTGTCATCAAATATTTTATCTCATAACGTTCAAATACTGTCTGATCTGCCATATAAATCCTCCATTCCTGTTAGTCAAGACTGACATTTGTTTATTAATAGTTCTTTCGTACCTCATTGCGCACATTACTGTTTTTCGTGCGGCGGCACTGCCAAGTATGACTGCACTGCTGCCTTGTTCAATTGTAATGCGTTGTATTGTCTCTGTTGTGAGTATAGGGAGAGTATAGAATGTGAAGCTTAAATGAAGCTTAAATTTCGTGTGTTTATTCTGTGAACTATACAGGGGAATTGGGAAGGTTGGTGTAGATCGACTGTATTTTGAGTTTTGCCTGCTGAATATTGAGAAAATTTAGGCAGAGACTTCAAAAGGCTATCCGTTTGATTGGACAGCCTTTTGAATTTAATTTGACTTATCTGTTAACATCAGCGCCTGTTTGCTCAATCACGGTAATTTTATAGACCTCCCCTAATTGTGCGGGATAGGATTCCATTATTTCTCCGTTATAACTAATTTCTACTAAATCGCCAATTTGCAATTCAAGGTTATCTTCGTTTGAGAGGAAAAACTCATCTGCTGAATCAAGTTCCAAAGATCCATCTACCGGTTTTACTATTATTGAATCTTTGTTTTTCTCAATTACTAATGCCTGAAATTTTATCGCCGGCGGTGTATTGTCTGCTGAAGAAAGCATCTCCGCTATACAATTACCTAAAGCAGGCGCCGGTTTATAAATTCCCTGATATGGCTGTTCTACATATTCGGTTCCTTTATCTACGTAGTAAAAAAGAGTAGTTCCTGCCACTCCATCACAATTTATATTGATCGTAATAGAATCTTTGTTGACCGGTACATCATTGATCGACTGCTGACTGGTCGTTTCCATATCCATTAACATAGATAAAAATTCATCAAGAAACTCCGTAGCTTCATCTTCTGTGTTAGGTGACATAGCATATTTATCACCATCAGAAACACCGATAGATACAATATCCTCTCTGGCCGGTAATCTAATGGGATTTCCCTGTTCTTTCTTTCCGCATGCACACAACATAATTGAAACAAGGCTGTATAAGCAAATGATACCGCATAATTTCTTTCTCATAGTTCCCCCTCAAAAATATATTTTATATCATACTATATTTTACTACCCCTCCACAAGCTGCAAATCATACAACTTCCGATACAGCCCGCCCAGCTGCAAGAGCTCTTGGTGCGTGCCGCTCTCGCGGATTTCGCCCTTGTGCATGACGATGATCTTGTCCGCGTGCTGGATTGTGGACAGACGGTGCGCGACCATGATCGTCGTCCTGCCCTCCATCAGCTTTTCCAATGCCTGCGTGATCAGGCGCTCCGTCTCAGTGTCAATGTTTGCCGTCGCCTCGTCCAGCACGAGAATGGTCGGCTGATAGGCGAGCGTGCGCGCAAAGGATAATAGCTGCCGCTGTCCCGCAGAGAGCGTGCTGCCGCGCTCCGTCACCGGCTCATCGAAGCCGTTTGGCAGCTTGTCGATAAAGGAATCCGCATTCACAAGCTGCGCCGCGCGCTCAATCTCCTCGCGTGAGATGTCCTCGTTTTGCAGCGAGATATTGCCCTTGATATCCCCTGTGAAGATAAACACATCTTGCTGCACCTGACCGATCGCGCGCCGCAGGGCATCCTTGTCAATCTCCTTGATGTTCACGCCATCAATTAAAATCTCTCCCCGCTGGACATCATAATAGCGCCCGATCAGATTCAGAATTGAGGATTTTCCTGCGCCCGTAGCCCCCACAAAGGCGATCTTCTCCCCCGGCTCAATGCAAAAGCTCACATCTTTTAATATGTACTCTTCTTTTTCATAGGCAAACCAGACATGCCGAAACTCAATGCGGCCGTTCATCGCGACCGTTCTCGGGTGTTCAGGATTGACAATCTCCGGCTTTTCATCCAAAATCGTAAAAATCTTCTCCGCAGACGCAAGCGACGACTGCAATGTGCCAAACTGCTCCGCCAGCTCCTGAATCGGCTCGAAAAAGGAACTGATATAATTGATAAACACAAACAGCGTTCCCAGAGAAACCGTTCCCGCAAGCACCGACGCGCTTCCCTGACCGATGACAATCACCATCGCAAAGACAGAGAGCATGTAAATTGACGGGCGAAATACTGCGAAGATCATCACCTCGCGCCAGTTTGCCCGGAAAAGCTGCGCACTCTTTTCTGAAAATTCTTCAAACTTTTCCTCCTCGCGGGCAAAAATCTGTATCAGCTTCATGCCGGAAATATGCTCAGACAAGAATGTATTTAATTCCGTAATACGATTTCTCGTAATGCGGTACGCCCTCCGCGACAGAAACCTGAAAAAGAAGGTCAGCCCTGTCACAAACGGAATCAGAAGAAACGAGTACAGCGCCATGCGCAGATTAATCGAGAGCATCACAACCGCAAAGCCAAGGATTTTCACTGTATTTTTAAACAGTTTTGCAAGTATTTGTGAAAACAGCTCGTTCACTGCCTCCGTGTCATTGGACACGCGCGTCACCAGTTTTCCGACCGGCTGCGTGTTAAAAAAGTTCACAGACAGGCCAAGCAGGTGTGCAAATACCTCCTCGCGCATTTTGTATATAACCGACTGCCCCACATTCTGCAAAATCCACGTATTGGAGGCATTGAACACAAAGCCCAGCAAAAGCATCAGCGCGTACAGTGCCCCTGCGGCAAGAAGCCCGCCAAACGCCTCCTGCGTCCCCAATGCCCCCGGCTGTCCGGCATTGCCTATATACTTGTCAATGGCATTCCCAATAATCATCGGTTTGTATAATTCCACTCCGATCAGCGCAATCACCAGCACCGAGGAAAGTAACATTTTCCACCGGTGCGGTTTCAAATATGTAAGCAGCCGCTTCATTTCTGATCTCCTTTTAAAATCTGTTCCTACTCAAAATCTGCCTCGTCATACACATAATCTTTAAAGTAATCTGCTTCGTCGCCCTCGTCCAGCCACAGCTCAAACCAGCCCAGAAAATCCTGCCGCTCACAGCATGGCTGGACGCCCACGTCCGTAAAATTCCAGACTTCTCCGCGGCATTTGCCCGTGATAATCAGATGATAGCTCATGCCGCAGCCTTTGTCCGCCAGCTCGATATTTCCCCGGTAAACCTTATTTTCCATGTCAGCCTCAATAAGCTCTTCCTCTCTGTCGTCGTCCTCCCAGAGCCAGAAGGTATCCAGCATAAATGGCTTTGCCAGCTCTTGACAGGGACAGCTCTCCAGCTCATTAAACACATGTTCGCATCCATTGCCAACCTTCTGCAAAAATAGCCTATACGCCTGAGGAAGCTGGACTTTATGGCAAGCCTCAAACGCTGCAATCGCCTCCTCTGAAAGACATGCGCCCATATTAATATGAAGCGCGTTTACTTTTTCCTGAATCCTGTTTATCACTTTTTCATAATCCTTTGGGTCGTAAATCGCCATATCAATTCCTCCTTTACAATGTCGAAACCGCAAGATTTTTTGCCGCTTCAAGCTGCTGTCTCTCAAACATTTCTTTGTAAATGCCCCCGAGCGCCATCAACTCCTTGTGGTTTCCGCACTCCTTTGCCTCCCCGTCCTCGAGCACCAGAATCCTGTCGGCATTCTGAATCGTGGAAATGCGGTGTGCGATTAGAATCGTCGTCTTCCCGCGCCGGTTCTCCTTTAAATTCTGGAGGATTCTCTCCTCCGTGTCCGTGTCCACCGCAGACAGCGCATCGTCAAGAATCAGAATCGGCGCATCTTTTTTCAGGGCGCGCGCAATCGAGCTGCGCTGTTTCTGCCCGCCGGAAAGCGTGACACCGCGCTCCCCGACGATCGTGTCATAGCCATCTGGAAACGCAATGATATTCTCATGAATACACGCTGTCTTGGTCGCGCGGACAATCTCGTCCATCTCCTCATCCTCCGTCCCGAAGGCAATGTTGGATTTGAGGGTATCTGAGAACAGGAAATTGTCCTGCGGCACGTAGGCAATGTTCTCGCGCAGCGTCTTGAGCGGAATATCGTTGATATCCCTGCCGTCGAGAAAAATCATGCCGCGCTTTGTATTATAGAGATGCAGCAGCAGATTGACCAGCGTGGACTTGCCGTTTCCGGTGCGCCCTATGACCGCAAGCGTCGTCCCCGCCTTGACGTCGAGGCTGATATCTTTAAGCGTCGGCTCGCTGTGCCCCCGGTGCAGAAAGGTCAGATGGTTCAGGCGGATATCGCCCTTTAGTCCCTCCACACACGCCATATGCTTCCCGTCCGCAATCTCCGGCTGCTGTTCAAATACCTCTTGTAACCGCTTGATGCTTGCGCCGCCCCGCGAGAAGGAGTTGATGGCGTCCCCGCAGGCGATCATCGGCCACACCAGCATCATAATATATTGGTTAAATGCGACAAACCGCCCGATCGTGATCTCGCCGGTCAGCACCAGATACCCGCCATAGAGCAGCGTGAGCAGACTGCTGACGCCGATGACCACATCCAGCAGAGGGATGACAATCGACTCTAGCTGAGCAATTCTTAGATTTTTCTTTTTCGCCTTCGCATTTGCCTGCGCAAATGCTTTGATCTGCGACTGCTCCCGCACAAAAGCCTTGACCACGCGCACGCCCGAAAAGCTCTCCTGCACAAAGTCCGTCAGCTCCGACAGCGCCTCCTGGCGCTCCTGAAAACGCGCCTGCATCAATTTCCCGCAGTACAGCTCCCCAAACGCGATCAACGCCATCGGTACAACGGCTGCCAGCGTCAGCTTCAAGTTGACATAGAGCATCATCTGGGCGATGACCATCACCGTCATCACCACAGCGTCAAAGGCGGAGATGACCGCGGGACCGATGGCGATGAGCACCGCGTTCAGATCACTCGTAAAGCGCGTCATCAAATCGCCCGTCTTATGTTCATTATAGTACTCCACATCCAGCGTCTCCAGATGCCGAAACAGATCGTCGCGCAGCTCATGCTCGATCGCGCGCGCCGCGCCGAATAGAAAATATCGCCACAAAAAACGCCCCACTGCGAGCGTGAGACCAATGCCAAGTATGATGCCGATATTGTACAACACTCCATTTCGGTCAATGGTGTGTGCCGCAAGCCCGTCCGTGATCACGCCCGTCGTCTTTGGAATATAGAGATTTGCAAAATCCAATATAAATAAGGTAACGATACCTCCAAGATACTGCTTTTTGTGCCGCCTGATATACTGCCAGATAAACCGAAACTGTTCCATGCGCCTGACCATGCCTTTCCTTATCATAATTTCTCATAACCGTAATGTGAACTGGTATTCTGAATGCCGCATACTTATCCGCGGCAATGCACTGAAGCCAAAAGAAATTATCTGTTTGCGCCCGTTTTGTGTATAATTTAGAAGTAATTATATCGTAGCGTCTCATCAGTGTCAATGAAAATTACCAATCCTTTGTGGCACTTTTTGTGCATTCTATTGTATAGTTTTCACAAAACAAGAAGCCTATATAATACATTTCTGATATAAAAATGCGCATTTTGAATTATATGTCTAAAATAGGAAAATAATGGTTGATAATTTTGACAATATAAATTATATTCTATTTATACTTTATCTATGAATGTGGGCAGTGTCAGGCTGTTCCCACATTGACAAAACAATCAGAATGGAGGAATTAGACGATGAAGAAAACGTTATCCAGAAGGCTTCTAAGTCTCGTAGTATCCGGCATGCTGGTCGTGACAGGCATACCAACTCCGCAAGTCTATGCAGCGGAAGAATACGTCACACAGGAGAGCACGAACGACGGCATCACATTAGAAGGCGAAAACCAGACGGAAACACCCTCAGAAACTGTACGCTCAGAAACAGCAGAAAGCGAAGGACACTCAGAAGAACAGATTACTGAAACTAGCAAGGACGCTGATGAAGAAACATCACAAGCTGATGAAACAACTGTTAATACCGAAACGGTTAATACTGAAACTGTAGAGACAGAAGATATTAATACCGGAGCTACAGAAAATACTGTAGAGACAGAAGAAACCACATCACAGCAAGAGACCGAAACCTTGACAGAGAATGAGACAGAAGAACAAACCACAGAAGAACAGCAAACCTCAGAGCGCCCAGAAGAAGCCTCTATCCTTGTAATCAATCCACTCTATGAGGGCATCATAGACCTTGATGAACTTACAATGAAGTTCGAGTCAGAACAAAACGTTCATTTGTTCTCCAATGATACAACAAGAGCTTCATCCTTCCAAAATCTTGAAGATGCCGCGGCATATCTGCGTGACCAGATGGTCGCCCGCGAAACCACCATTGCTATTCAGATTCCGATGACCGTAGTGAATGCAAACGGCGGTTTGCAGAATGCTCCCAGTGCTGTTTTTAATAAGGCGCTCGAGCATACAGAAGCTTGCTCAGGGCAGGCAGGTGACGCTCTTGCGGCAGGATATTTGAAGTACCAAGCCAGCATGGCCAGCAGTTCTGGTACAGCTACCTTCACCTACACAGTTCTTTACTTTACATCCGCAGAAGAAGAACAGCAGTTGACCGAAAAAGTAGCCGAAATTATGGAGAAGCTGGCATTGTCCGGCAAATCAGATTACCAGAAAGCAAAGGCAATCCACGATTATATCTGTGACAATGTAACCTATGATGATACATATTCCAAATACTCTGCATACGATGCCCTGTGCACTGGCTCAGCCGTCTGTCAGGGATATGCGATTTCATTCTACCGCTTATGCAAAGAAGCCGGGCTCCCTGTGAGAATTATCACTGGAACAGGAAACGGTGGCGCCCATGCATGGAACATTGTCAAAATCAGTGACAATGCTAGGGCGGCTGGAAAATACTACAATGTTGACTGTACATGGGATAGCCAGAAATCCGGCACTTTGCACCTTTACTTCCTAGTAAGCGAAGCGGAGTTTGGCGACCATGTTCGAAGTGAGAAATATAATACTGATGAATTTCATGCGCAGTACCCTATGTCAGACTCCTCATACATCGACAACGGCTCTTTTGAACCGGGCTTAAACAAAGAAAATCCAGAAGTCAGCTTCACGACGCTTCATGATGAGACCGTAAGCTCTGCGGCGGCGGGAAAACCCAAGCTCTTGATCTTTTTCCGAACTACTTGTGGATACAGCCAGCGCACGATCAAGGCAATTTCCGAATACAAATTCCCCAATGTTGACATCTATGCCGCTGAGATAGACGGGGCCAGCAAAGACGCAGTTGCCTCCTTTAAGAACACCTACGGAAGTGATACCCTGACGTTTTTATATGATACATCAGGCAATAACAATATGAACCTGTTTCGCTATGCACAGGCGGCTGGAATCACCGAGGGCAACAGCTTGAATGTAGCACTTCCAGTTATCTTTTACATTGATGGCAGCAATAATCTCCAGCACGCCACACAGGGTGTGCAGAATGCCGCCCAAATTGAAGCAAAGCTCAATTACTACTGCGGCGGCCCTGTTGTTGGACAGTATACTGTAACCTATGTGATGGATGGCGGCACCAACCATCCTGACAATCCAGTTAAATTTAAAGAGACTTCTGGTATTATTAAATTAGAGGACCCAACCAAGGACGGATATACCTTTGCGGGCTGGTATCTCGATGCCGCCTTTAAGCTCAAGATTTCCCAGCTTGACAGCAGTGTTGCCAGCAATATCACCCTGTATGCAAAGTGGAACCCCATTGCGGCAGACGGATTGAATTGCGATAACTTCTATTATGATTTTATTGCCCTGAATGGCGACGAGGTACTAAGTGAAGCGCAAGGCAAACCCAAGCTGATCATTTTCTTTAGCCGCAATTGTGGCATGAGCAGACAGACAATAAAGGATATTGCGACAAATGGACTTCCTAACGTAGATATCATCGCCGCTGAAACTACAGGGGCATCTTTAGCAGAGGTTCAAGCCTTCAAAGATACTTACGGCAGTGACGCAATCACATTTGCATTTGATCAGTATCAAGTTACACATACAAGATATGCGAATGATTATGTTGACCGGTCTGGAATTAATAATTTTTCGACGATCATTATCTGCTATATTGATGCCAACAACAAGTACCAGCACATTACATTTGGTCAAAGCAGTGCCAATGCGATCAAGACAAACATTGACCGCTATTGCAGCGCTGCGGAGGGACCTTCCCCATCCGAGACCTATACAATCACTTACGAGTTAAACGGCGGCACCAATCATGCCGACAACCCTAAGACGTACACATTTGCAACAGAGACCATCACCTTAAAAGCACCTTCCAAGGCAGATGACAGTTTTATCGGCTGGTATCTCGATGCAGCGCTGACGTATCCCATTAAGCAGATTGAAAAAGGAAGCCACGGCAATCTGACCCTCTACGCAAAATGGAAAAGCAACATGCCCGAGGGCCCAGACCCAGCAGAAACCTACACCATCACTTACGAGCTAAACGGCGGCACCAACCATGCCGACAATCCGGCAACATATACCGCCGATACAACAACCATTGTTTTAAAGGCACCCACCAGAGAAGGCTATACCTTTAACGGCTGGTATCTCGACGCCGCTTTTACACAGTCCATCACACAGATAGAGAAGGGCAGAACCGGAAACCTGACACTCTATGCCAAGTGGAATCTTGCCACAGAATTTACAGTCACCTTTGACACACAGGGACACGGCACCGCGCCGCAGCCCTACACTGGAATCAAATCTGGCGCGCTAATCCAAAAGCCCGCAGACCCAGCCGCAGAGGGCTATCTGTTCGCAGGCTGGTACCGGGAAGCTGCATGCAGTACCGCATGGAACTTTGAAACGGATAAGGTCATGTCAGATATCACCCTGTATGCGAAATGGACTCAAACTTCAGATCCGGATGACAACCCCGATGAGAAACCAGAGGACGATGCCAACAAGGACGATACATATTATCCTGACGATCATAGAAAAGACTTAAAAACATCAGGCGCCGCGATCGCAGACATCAAGCCGGCAGTTTATGAAGCCAACAAGCCCTACAGACCCACTGTCAAAGTTACAATCCCGAATGGGAATAAGAAAATCACACTCACAGAGGGCACAGACTATAGAGTCTCCTATAAGAACGAGGATACGGCTGGAAACGCGACAGTCATAGTACGCGGAAACGGCATTTACAAAGGCGAAATCCAAAAAGATTACATCATCAAGAAAAAACCGATCAAAAAATTAAACATTGTTACAGGAGGCATGGCAGCCAGTGCAGTCAACACACAAACACCTCCAATCAGCATCTATGACGGTATGAAGAAGGTCGATGAGAAGGACTATACCATCTCCTCCATCACTGTTAAAAACAAAACCTCTGCCACCGTCATCATAACCGCCGCTGAGAACAGTTGTTATTCGGAAACCGCCAAAGCCACAATCACCCTCTATACTGCCGATGCCGACAAGATCATCAATCCTGAAAACGTTGAATTATCAAAACAAGAGGCGCCCTATACCGGAAAGGCTGTCAAAGACATTGAACCCATTGTTACACGAAACGGCGAAAAACTTGTAAAAAATAAACACTATAAAGTACAATATAAAAATAATACCAAAGCGGGCACAAATACGGCGCTTGTCATTGTCACCGGCAAAGGACAATACAAAGGAAAGGTGGTCAAGACCTTTACAATCACGCCATCTGGTACAGAACTGACGTTTGCCAAGAGCATACCAGCTAAAACCTACACCGGAAAACCATTAAAACCGGCAGTCACTGTAAAGGCTGGCGCCAAAAAACTCAAGGCTAACACAGACTATACCGTGAAGTACCTGAACAATGTCCATGCAGGAGATGCAACGATCATTGTCACAGGCATCGGAAATTATGCAGGCTCTGATCCTGTGAGCATTAACTTTAAAATCAACCCCCAGAAGATTTCAAAAGCTTCCGTAAAGGGCACCATCTCAAAAGGTATTACTTTAACGCACAACAAAAAAACGCTCGTGGAGGGCGTGGATTACGAACTAACCTACGGTGAAGAGAAAAAGAACACCATTCAGGTGACAATCACTGGTTTGAACAAAGATTTCACCGGCACTGTCAAAAAGAATATCAAGAAAAAATAACATGAAATAACGACACAAAATGACACGTCTTTGCGAAGATGTGTCATTTTTATTGTAAAACATTCACAACGATTGTCAAAACCCTTGATGATACACGTAGAAAAAGATATAATAATGTCAATATCTGCCATAAACTAGAACCTATATCATCACACCAAGGAAGGAAGGTACTTCAATACTATGAAAAAAATATTTACCAACCGGCTGTTTACCTACATGCTCGTAGCGCTGCTGATCACGATCACAGCCATCTTTGTTCTGCAGACCATCGTCAGCCAGTCTGCCAATGCCTCCTCGAGTCATGCCAAGCTCACAGATGTCAAGGAAAAGCTCGCAGACAATGAGGAGACCATCGCACAGCTCACAGACAATCTCAGTCAGGACAGTCTCGCCAAAACGAGAGCCTTCGCGGACATGCTTGCCGTGGACCCGTCCATTGCGGACAGCAAGGAGAAGCTCAATACGATCAAGGAACGTCTGATGGTCAATGAGCTGCACATTATTGACGAGGACGGCATCATCACCAGCAGCACCATTGATTCCTACGTCGGCTTTGACATGAAGAGCGGCGACCAGTCTAACGCTTTTATGGTCATCGTGAAGGACCCTTCCATCGAACTTGTGCAGGAGCCTCAAATAAATGTCGCAGAGGGAATCGTGATGCAGTATATCGGTGTGGCAAGGACAGATGCCAAAGGACTTGTGCAAGTCGGCGTGCAGCCGGAAGTGCTGGAAAAAATGCTGATGGGCACTGAGATCTCCGTTGTGCTCAAGGATATCGACTACGGCGAAAAGGGATATGTCTATGCCATAGACGCCGCAAGCGGACTGATACTGGCACATAAAAACCAGTCCCTGATCGGCACCCCCGCCGCAGACGCCGGCTTCCCATCAGCGTTCACAGGAAAGGGGAAAGCCGTCATAGACGGCGTGCGCGGCTACTACATGGCAGAGGAATACCAAAATCAGATTATCGGAACCTTCATGCCCTCCAGCGAATACTATGCCGGACGCACCAGCCAGACCCTCGTGGTATCCCTGAGTATGCTTATCATTTTCAGTGCACTGCTTTTTATGATCAACCGCATGGTGGATGACAAAATCGTGCAGGGCATCAACCGCATTTCCCATGACATGCGCGAAATTGCCGGCGGAAACTTTCACATCACCATCGACGAGCGCGGAAACCCGGAATTTACCATGCTCTCTGACAGCATCAACAAAATGGTCGAGAGCATCTGCCAGAGTATGCGCGACAACGAAAATCTCATCGAACAGCAAAAACAGGATATGGAACACAACCAGCTCTTGATTCAAAATATCAAAAATGCCTGCCAGAATCTAAACCAAGTATCCGGTGAAACGCTCACAAACGCCGACAGTATCTTTCATGGCACCGGCGAGCAGGAACGGGCAGTGGCAGACCTCAAGCAGATTATGAACCAGCTCACCGCAGAGCTCAACAGCAGCGTGAGCGCGACTGCCACAATCACTGCCGCCACCAGCAACACCGCAGAGCAGATCATACAGACCCAGTCCCGCATGGCGCTCTTAAAGGAATCTATGCAGAAGATCAGCGATATGTCCATGGCAATCGAAAAGATTATCGGCGAGATTAATTCCATCGCACAGCAGACCAACATGCTCTCTCTCAATGCCTCCATTGAGGCGGCAAGAGCCGGAGATCTGGGCAAAGGCTTCGCCGTGGTTGCCACGCAGGTCGGCGAGCTCGCCGCAAGAAGCGCACAGGCTGCAAAAGAGACCAACGAACTCATCATGAACTCCATCAACGCCGTGGAGGACGGGCGCGCAATCACTGACCAGACCGTCGAGGCATTTGGCAATGTCGTGGACAATATCAAACAGGCGGACCAGAATATCGCGGAAATCGCCAATATGGTTCATCAAAATGTGGACATTGTCTCCGATGCCGTGCGACAGATTGAGCGTATCTCCAGCGTTGTGGACGAAAATGTGCGCATCTCCCAGGATACCAAACAGGTTTCTTCGAATATGGCGGACATCACTGGCAAATTGCTTGAAATCGTCGAATAAAATTATTGCACAATAAAACAAATGATAATTATGGCGATTTTAACAGGGAAAATCATTGGACAAAATAGATAAAAAGATGTATAATTTAGTCATGTATTTTTATTTGTCCTGAGCATCATATTATTTTATTACACTTCTATAACTATTTAGTACTATTGTATACATTTTGCTGTATACCTACAACAATGCATTCAGATTTTACATAAATCTATCACGCAATCAGCTTGTTGATTCCTGTCTGCCAACTTAGGCGTACTGAACAGTTTGATGCAGTCTGCGTTGCCCGGAAAAATAAGAAGATATCGTTCATATCAATATTATAAGGAGATCGAATATTATGCTTAAAAAACTGAACAACCTACAAATCCGAGACCGGCTGATTCGCGCGTTTGTCACTATCGCGTGTATTTTGACTGCGGTGTCAGCCGTCATACTGATCACAATGATCGTCATGTCGCGCCTGTACGCGTCTGTACTCACAAATTATGGTTTTTCACAGGGCGATATCGGCAGGGCAATGGCTCAGTTCGCTGACACCCGTTCCGCGATGCGCGGCATTATCGGCTACGATGAACAGTCTGCCATCGACAAGCTGCTCGAGGACCGCGTGGAGTACAAAGATTCGTTCATAAAAGAATTTAATGCGCTTGAATCCAGCATGGTTACAGAGGAAAACAAGCAATTATACAATGAGATCAAAGCTGAACTAGAGGATTACTGGGAATTAGAAGAAGAGATTGTCAGCCTCGGCGCCACCACGGACCGTGAAAAGTGCAAGATCGCGCAGGATATGGCATTGGGAGAGCTCGTTCCCATATATGAGGAGATCTATAACGATCTGACACAGATTATGGAAATCAAGGTGGATAAAGGACAGGAAGTATCCAACACCCTTGCCATAATCATCATTGCGCTCACAGTGCTTATTATCATCGTTATCACGGCCTCCATCATTTTTGCAATCTCTCTTGGAAAGTCGATTGCAAACAGCATTGCGGGTCCAATCGACCAGATCAAGGCGCGTCTGGATATCTTTGCAAAAGGAGACCTCTCATCGCCCTTCCCGACTGTTGAGACGAAGGACGAGCTTGCAGAGATGGTTGACGTCACGGTCAATATGGCCGCATCACTCCAGTTTATCATCCATGATGTCGCAGAAGTGCTAGACCAGATGGCAAATGCCAACTTCGCAGTCGTCAGCAAAGACAGATCGAAATATATGGGAGAGTTTGAGGCGATTCTCACCGCAATGAGACAGTTAAAGAGACAGATGGCAGAAACAATCCTGTCCGTCACCGAAGCATCCAACCAGGTAGCCGCAGGCGCAAGCAACTTAGCTGACGCTTCCCAGAGCCTTGCGGAAGGCGCTACAGATCAGGCGGGCGCTGTAGAAGAAATGCAGGCAACCATCACCACCATCACAGACGATATCCGTGCTACCGCAAACAATGCAGGAGATTCCTACAATCAGGCACGGACCTACGCTGACGAGGCAGAGCGCAGCCACAGAGAAATGAAAGCCATGATGGAGGCAATGTCCCGCATCAACGATGCCTCACAGCAGGTTGGAAACATTATTTCCGAGATTGAGGACATTGCATCTCAGACAAATCTGCTCTCCCTGAATGCTTCGATCGAGGCGGCAAGAGCCGGCGAAGCTGGAAAAGGCTTTGCAGTCGTTGCCGACCAGATTCGTCAGTTAGCGGAGCAGAGTGCAAACTCCGCAGCTGAAACCAGAACTTTAATCGAAACTTCCCTGAGCGCGATCGCAGACGGAAGCAAGACCGCAGATGTCGTGAATGCTTCGATTGACCGTGTGGTAGAAGGTATCGAGCTCATCGCAGCTTCCTCCAAAGCGATCAGCGAGACCGCTTCTGAGCAGGCTGAGGCGATGAAGCAGACCGAGCTGGGTGTCAGCCAGATCTCCGAGGTCGTCCAGTCGAACTCCGCGACAGCACAGGAGGCTTCTGCTACAAGCGAAGAGCTGTCCGCACAGGCAATGACGCTGGATTCCCTGATCAGCAAGTTCCAGCTTCCTTCAGACTAATACATATCATATATGAAAAAGAAAACCAGAGCGTTTGCTCTGGTTTTCTTTATTTTTCCTTCCGATACACAATCTTCCCATCTACAAGCGTATACCTCACGACGCCTTTGAGTGTCTGCCCCACAAAGGGCGAATTGGAAGATTTTGACGCAAACGCACCGACTGTCTGTGACGCGCTGGCATCAAAGATCACGAGATCTGCAGCGGCGCCCGCCGACAAGGTTCCCGCCGCAAGCTTGTACATACGCGCCGGAGCCGCTGACATTCTGTCAATCAATGTCTCCATGGAGAGCTGTCCTGTATCCACAAGATTTGTGATGCCGAGCGGCAGCGCTGTCTCCAGCCCGATAATGCCGCTTGGCGCTTCTGTGATCGGCCGTTTCTTTTCCTCCTCACTGTGCGGTGCATGGTCTGTCGCAATGATATCAATCGTGCCGTCTCTCAAGCCCTCAATGATCGCCTGTCTGTCTGCCTCCTCGCGCAACGGCGGATTCATCTTGGCAAGTGTTCCATGCTGAAGGACTGCCTCCTCCGTGAGACTGAAATGGTGCGGCGTCGCCTCCGCATGGATATTATTTCTTCCCAATTCTGCCGCCTTTTGCTTCGCCTGCCTGACCAGTGCCACGCCCTCTTTCGTGCTGATGTGCTGGATATTTAATATAGCACCCGTTTTTAATGCAATCTCCAAATCACGCTCAATCAGTGAAATCTCCGCCTCCCGCGGCGAACCGCCAATGCCAACGGATTCTGACGCCCTGCCGCGGTTCACGCCATTGTTTGTGATCAGTGCAGGATTCTCTTCATGAAGGCTGATTGGCACGTCGAGCGCTGATACGGTCTGCATGGCACGCTCCAGCAGTGCTGCGTCCATGAGCGGAATCCCATCATCGGTAAAGCCCACGGCGCCCTTCTCCAGAAGCGCGCTCATATCAGTCAGTTCCTTCCCTGCCATTCCTTTTGTCACTGTCGCGCAGGTATATACTTTCAAGTTTGTCTTTTTCCCCTTTTCAATAACATAGGTTAGCGTATCTGTGTTATCAACAGCGGGCTTGGTGTTTGCCATCAGTACCACACTGGTAAAGCCGCCCTTGAGCGCTGCCTTTGCACCTGTCTCGATATCCTCCTTGTATGTGAAGCCCGGATCGCGGAAATGCACATGCACATCCACAAGTCCGGGTGCCACGATACAGCCTGCTGCATCAATAACATGATGCTCGTTATTGTTTTCTGTTATCATATCTGACGTTATTTGTTCGATTTCATCTGTATCATCTGTTATTTTATTAATTTTTCCGTCTTTTATGATGACTGCTGCCTGTTTTTGTATCCCGTTTGACGGGTCTGTCACCATACCGTTTTTTATCACTATCATCTTTTTTCCCTCACATTTCCGCAGATATTCTGCTGTCGTTTTCTCAGTATAAAATCAATTGTTATTTTATACTATGTATCCTGCTGCGCCATCCAGTCAGCGCTTTCTGCTTTGCTTTGCTTCCATTTCTAACTGGAAGTGCGTGTCTGCTTAACAATCGTGCCAGAATTATTGTATCACAGTTATCACTTAAATTCTATCGCCTTATCCTCTATATTCTCAGTCTTTACCACAATGTATGGCTGCGTTGGCGTGTTTGTCACATTCTCCGCCTTTCCCGGACCGATGAGGGTTGTGTCAAATACCAGCGCTTCCTCCGTCTCGAAGAACGCATTGACACTGATACTATAGCCGCCGCTTGGCTGCTCGCCGTATCCGACTGCAATGTAGAGCTCTTCGCCCAGCGTGTAGCTGATCTGAAACGGCTCTGCTGATTTCTCCGCAATGATCTCCTTGAGCGAGTCCGGCTGCTGGTCCTCTCCAACCACGGTGAAGTCGATATCTTTGAGTTTATCGTCTTCCGTTGTCTCCCCGGCACATCCCGCGAGACAGCACATCATCATAACACACGTTATCGCAAATATGGCAAACCTTCTCTTTGTCTTCACAAACTGATCCATATTGCCTCCTATATCATCCAATTACTATATCTATAATTATGCCTGAATTGGGAAAGATATACTTTTTTATGCTTGATTTTCACTGCAAGAATAGATAAAATAGATAGGACTCTATAAAAAGCAATAAAAATATGCTGGGCATCTCATTTCAATGCCCCCGGAAAGGTATGGTAGTTTTATGATACGATTGATACTTGTGGCAGTCTTTCTCATCCTATTTCTAATTCTGAGCATCCCGATCATGCTGGTGGAGTGGCTGCTCGGCAAGTCGAACCCCGATGTCAAGAGCCGTTCCAGTCTGGCAATCGTAAACTGGGCATTCCGCTGCGTGCGTGTTCTCGCCGGCGTGAAAGTGGATTACATTGGTGAGGAAAACATTCCGACTGACACGCCGGTGCTCTATATCGGCAACCACAGAAGCTACTTTGATATCGTGCTCACCTATCCCCGCGTTCCGAGACCCACAGGCTATATCGCCAAGAAAAGTATGGAAAAGGTGCCCCTGCTCAATATCTGGATGCGCAATCTCCACTGTTTGTTTCTCGACCGCGAAAACATCAAGGCTGGAATGCAGACGATTCTTGCCGCCATCGACTTAATGAAAAACGGCACTTCTATCTGCATTTTTCCCGAAGGAACCCGCAACAAAGAAGAAGGCACGCTGCTCCCCTTTCATGAAGGCAGCTTCAAGATTGCGTCCAAGGCGGACTGCCCGATTGTTCCCATGACCATCAACAACAGCGCCGCAGTCTTTGAGAAGCAGCTTCCGTGGATTAAAAAAGCACACGTTATCATAGAGTACGGCAAACCCATATACATCAAAGAATTACCCAAAGACCAGCAGAAAAAGCTTGCGCCCTATGTGCAGAACATCATACTGGAGACGTACAACAAAAATAAGGACGCGATAGTCAAGTAGGGAAAATACTAAGCTTCTGCTGACAATTTACCTTTAAACACTCGTGTGCACAAAAAGAAATGGCTGCCAAGAATCGGCAGCCGTTTTTTCTCCAACATCTAAAATATAATTAATTTACTTTTGACCGCCCAGTATTTTGATCAGCTCTTCAAAGTGCATTCCATGAGACGCTTTGACAAGCACAAGATCACCGTCCTGGATAATCGTATCCATCTGCGTCTCAAATGCTTCCTTCTCCTCAAAATAATAACAGTGCGTAACCGAATGCATTTCCATTGCGCCGTCATACATATGTTTGCATAATTTCCCGACACAGACCAGCACGTCAATCTGTTTCTGCGCCGCATAGACACCGACCTCGCGGTGCAGTGCGGCCTCCTGTGTGCCAAGCTCAAACATATCGCCCAGAACTGCGACCTTGCGCATGGCTTGCTTCTTATGGGCGGTGCCCTCTGAGATATCCAAAACGTCCGAAAGTTCTGTCATATGAAGCAAATCCAGCGCTGCCTTCACAGAGACAGGATTCGCGTTATAACAGTCGTCAATCAGCGTCAGCCGCTCTGTGTGAATCACGTGGCTTCTGCCGTCCACCGCCTTCACCTCGCGGATTCCCGCCTGAATCTCCTCAGCCGTCAGCCCAAAAAGCATACCTGCCGCCGTGGCAGCGAGTGCATTGTAGAGCATGTGTTCACCCGGAAGCGGAATTTCCACCTCAAAACTGCACGCGTCATGCCCTGCGAAATCTTTCATATGAATCCGTGCCCTGCTGCCAATCAGCCCCCGGTTCTCATAATTGTCCGCATAGACTGCATTGTTGTTCCCGCCGCCAAAAAATACAGGAACACTCCCCTGAACCTCCCGAATCGTAACAAGTTTGTCATCATCTCCATTCAGGCAGATTTGGCCGCCCTCCTGCATAAAGTCAAAAATCTCTGTCTTTGCCTTTAAAATCCCATCGCGCGTGCCAAGATTTTCCAGATGGCACTGCCCGATATTCGTAATCAGGCACACATCTGGTTTTGCAATCTTGCTGAGACGGTGCATCTCGCCAAAATCGCTAATTCCCATCTCAAGCACTGCAACCTCACAGTCCTCGCGGATTTGCAGAACCGTGAGCGGAAGCCCGACTTCGTTGTTATAATTTTTCTCCGTTTTCAGCACACGGTACTTTTGTGACAGCACACTCGCGACAAACTCCTTGGTGCTGGTCTTGCCAACACTGCCTGTAATGCCCACCACCTTGATATCCAGCTGGCTTCTGTAATACTCTGCAAGGTCCTTGAGCGCCTGAAAGCTGTTCTCCACAACAATGTATGCCCCCTCAGGCTGCGCAGGCGCCTCCTCACAGATCACGCCAATCGCACCTGCGGCAAACACGTCGCCGATAAAACTGTGCCCGTCTACCTGCTCGCCGCGCGTTGCGATAAAGATACCGCCCCGCACTGCCTGCCGCGAATCGTGCACGACACACTGCGCCTCTGTATGGTCCGCCGAAATCCCCACTGGCATCATCTCCGTGTGAAGTGTCCCGCCGACTGCCTGCGCAATATTTTTTAACGTCATATTTTTCATGCCAACGCCTCCGTTTTCCCATACTTTTCCATCGAACTGTCAAGAATGCGCTGGCACAAATCCTCAAAGCTCATGCCCACTGCCCAAGCCTCCTGCGGAAGCAGGGAGGTCGGCGTCATGCCCGGCAGCGTGTTTGCCTCCAGACAGTAAAACTGCGACGCGTGGTCCATGCGAAAATCCATGCGCGCATAGGTTTTCAGCCGCAGTGCCCGATAGACCGCCTCCGCGCAGGACTGCATCGCCCTTGCCACATTGTTATCCAGCTCCGCCGGGCAAGTCTCCACTGTCGTTCCCGCCTGATATTTATTCTTGTAATCATAGAAGCCCACTTTGGGCGCAATCTCAATCACTGGCAGTGCCTCGCCGTCAATCACGCCAATCGAGAACTCGCGCCCCTCGATGTACTGCTCGATAATCACCCTGTCCTCAAAGCCAAACGCCTTCTCAAGCGCCGCGTCAAGCTGCTGTCTGTCCTCCGCCTTATAGACCCCTACGCTGGAGCCGCCGCAGTTCACCTTGGCAATGCACGGGAAGATATTCCACGCCTCGATAATCTGCTGTTCCTTGCGGCAGACCGTGATTCCCTTGGGTGTCGGAATCTTGTATTTGCGAAAAAGCTCTTTGGATATCGCCTTATCCATGGCAAGCGCACTTGACAGGTAATCCGTTCCGGTGTACTTGATGTCCAGCAGGTCAAACATTGCCTGAATCTTGCCGTCTTCACCATTCTGCCCATGAAGCGCCAGAAAGACAATATCCGCCTGCGAACAGATTTCAATCACATTCGGTCCGACCACACACGCCGGATTGTCCTTTCTGAGTGCCTTCACCGCACTGATGTCGGGATTTTGCTCAGAAATCGCGCCGAAATTCTCGCTCCAGTCTTTTTCCAGCGCAAAGATATCTTCGGCGGCGTCCTCACAGCCAAGATACAAATCGAGCAGAACCGGGTTATGTCCTTTTTTTCTGAGCGCCTTATAGATCATGGAGCCTGTGACGAGCGACACATCACGCTCCGTACTGATACCGCCTGCCAAAACTACTATTTTCATATTTTATGACCATACCTTTCCTAAACCTCACTAAAATTGCCAAGCATATCACTCATGCCCAAGAGCAAAATACCACTCCACTCAAACGGATGTCCCTGTATGGATTCTGTGTCACTCCAAACACCGTCCGCGCCCACATAACAGATGCCCTGCTCATTCAGCCCACCCATATATTGTATGGTATTCTCAATAATGGCGGTATATTCCTTGCTGGGCGTCAGATAATTGATAAAGCTCAGATAGAGCATATGCGACATATTTTCCTCCGCTGACCTCGTGCCGACGCCAAACAAATAATCCTTCTCGATTTCCTCGCAGTCTGCTTTCACCTTATCCACAATGTCCTGCATCATATAAGTACATAAATCCCTGTCCGTTTTCTTCTCCGCACTGATGTACGCCAGCACGCCATAAAAAACAAAGCGCTCGCTGGTGTAGTCCTCTTTCTTTTCCTGCAAAAAGGTCTCCGCAATCGTCTGGTACGTCTCGCCGCCCTCTGAGCGGAAAAGCTGCACAGCCGCATAAAACCGCGCACTTTGCGCACTCTTTGTAGTGCACGGCTGCTGCTCGAGCCACGCCCACGCCGCCGTCACTGCCTTCTGGTACTCCTCACCCACATGCGCCTCATACCGTCCAAACATATCACGGCTCATCGCCATAATACCGCAGAACGCTGCCGTTGCCTCATAGTCATCATACAAACTGCCGTTTTCCTGCTGTTTCGCGCGCAGCCACTTTCCCATATAAAGAAGCTGCGTGACAAGCTGCCTGTCCTGTTCACTCTTGTCAAGCTGCTCGTATGCCGCCTCAAATAAAGTACCGTTCCACTGCAACGCATACATCACGGCCTGCATTCCAAAACTCACATCGCAGACACCCGCCGGGCTCTCCTGCATCTCTGCACCGGAGACATTCCGCAATAAATTCAAGAACATTTTTTCATACGTATCTGCCGCGATTGCAAACGGATAGGACTGTCCTCCAACAGCTGTTCTGATATAGTACATCCCCGGTTCGTCCAGCGAGGTGAAATCTCCTGTGCTCAGCATTTTCCCGCTGATCGGGTCCTGCTGGCCGCACAAAATCTGGCCTGTGTAGACGACCTCATGTTCCTGACTGCGCACCACCTCAAACACCTTGCCATGCCTGTCCCCCGCAAAAAACACCTTTTTCTCCCTGCCTGTGACATATCCCGTCACATTGACATAGACGTTCGGCACGCTCACCGGAAGCGCAATCCCCTGCGAGGCGAGCAGCGTCCCATATCCTTCTGTCTGCCCAGTTTCCTGTGCCTTGTCTGCGGCTAGTGCCTCTGTCCCATTTCCCATTTTGGAATGCTGCGTGTTCTGAAAACTTCCGCATGAACAAAGGAGGAGACCAAGCATCAGCGCCGCACAGACAAAAAGCCTTCTGCGCACTACTATATACATATTCATTATAATCCTTTCTGTTCATCCGTTTTCATTGTACACGCATTTCGCATAGAAGTAAAGACTTATGAGCTTCTTATGAGATTCCTTTAAATTCCCACTTTCCTTTATGGTAACGCACCATGCTGACAATCCCCGTCAGCGCCCATGTAAAGCCTGTCGTGAAAAAGATTCCCCACACGCCAATCAACGGTATTTTGGTGAGCGGCACAGCAAATCCCACGCGCCCCGCTACCTCCATCAGACCATTAATCATGGCAAACGCGGCATCGCCGGCTCCGTTGAGCACACTCCTTGCCACATAGATCATTCCCAAGAAAAAGTAGAAAAAGCTCGTGATGGACAGCCCTTTGGCACCGATTGCCACCACCTCCGGCTCTGTCACAAAAACGCCCACAATCTGTTCTCCAAACAGTTGGCACGGAACGAACATAATGATGCTAAAGACCACCACGCTCCAAAATGCCGCCTTGTACCCCTGCTTCACCCTGTCAATCTTGCCTGCACCGATATTCTGGCCGGTGTATGTGGTAATCGCCGCCCCCAGCGAATTGTAAGGCTGCTGTACAAGCTGCTCAATCCGCCCAAGCGCTGTATTTGCCGCAACCACGCTCTCGCCAAAACCGTTGACCACCTTCTGCAAGAAAATACATGAAAAGGCAATCAACGCATTTTGCAGCGCGATGGGCAGTCCCAGTGTAAAGCAGCGCGAGATGATATCCCGGCGAATCGGACGGTTCTCTTTTTTAATATGAAAGTATGGAATCTTGTACAGTGCGTATGCAAACGCGCCAATTGCCGCGGCCATCTGTGCGATTACCGTCGCAAGCGCCACGCCGAACACAGACCACTGAAATCCAATGACAAACAGCAAATCCAGTCCAATGTTGATAAAGCAAGCCACCACCATAAAATAGAGCGGCGTCTTGGAGTCCCCAAGCGCACGCAGCACGGACGCGACGCCATTGTACGCCGCAATTGCCAGAATACCCGCGCAGGATACGCGCATGTACGTCACTGCGTCCTCCAGAATAATCTCCGGCGTGTCGAGCGCCGCCAGCACCCACCGCGCCGAGGCAATCCCGACTATCCCCATGAGGGCCGAGACCGCCGCCAGCAGATACATGCCGTTTATAATACTCTTCTCGACCATATCCATCCGCTCCGCGCCAAAGTACTGTGAAACCACAACGCCCACGCCTGCCGCAATGCCAAAACTCATCGCAAAAAACAAGAAATTCAGAGAGCCTGTAGCGCCCACTGCCGCCAGCGCATTCGAACCCACAAAACGGCCGACCACAATCGAATCGACCATATTGTAAAACTGCTGGAATAAATTTCCGATGAGCATCGGAATCGTAAACCTGAGCAGAAGCTTTGCCGGGCTTCCCTCTGTCATGCTGTACACTGCCTTCTTTTCCATAATATTACCCCTCTTTCTCCAGTGCGTTGTCTGCTATCATATCACGAATGCAAAATAAATCAATGGGGTAATTTAAAAAAGATATTTTTATACGAATTTTCTATCGAAATATACAAGATTGTGTCCAGACAGCATACTTAACAGTACAGGTCTAGCGCAACATTCAGCTTCCCTTTGCGCGACTCCCCGGCAGTCTCCACATAGCAAAACCTGCCAAATCCCCGCACGGTCACTTTGTCCCCGGGCTTGAGCTGGCCGCTGTTATTCTCGTTTAACCTGCCATTCACAAAAACCTTTTTGGCGCGAAACAGCGCAACGCTGTCACTGCGCGACAGATTGTAGGCTTTTGCGATCACGCTGTCCAGCCGCACCGCACTGACCTGCACGGTCTTTCTCTCCAGACGCGTGACGGTGCTCTCTGGAATCTGCGCTGCAAGCTGGCACCTGACGCTCGTGTGGCGCACTTTGTCCAGCGTGTCCAAGATATAGGGCGCCATCTTCTCTGTACAGAACAAAAAGGCATGTTTTCCGCTGATCACAAGATCTCCCAGCGTACTCCGCTCGATGCCGAGGTTCATCAGCGCCCCCAGATAGTCCCGGTGCCCCAGCTCCTCGCCAAATTTCTCAACCAGCGGCAGAATCTCGATGCACTGAATCGGAAACGCCGCCTCATATCCGCACAGCTCTGCACTGCCAAAGCGCAGCATCACGCGCTCGCAGTCCGCCGTCCCGCCAAATACAGTGACTGGCACATAGGACAGCTCACGTTCCATCTGGTAATAAATATCCAGCTCTGCCGCTGACAAGAAGCTGGTAAAAAAGTACTGGCCGCTGCTGTAAGATTTGTCCGCCAGCTCGGCGAGACGTTTTCGTAACCGTGTTTCTTCTGCATCCATTGTCTTGTTCTCCTTACTGCTCCATCGACTGCAAATAGTCCCTGTCCCACAAAAGAATCTTGAGTTTGCGTGCTGCCTGTACTGCGGATTTGGTAAAATACTGGTTGGTCAACACCGCGCCGACCATTCTGTCATAGTAATCCCTGCCTGAGTAGGCTTCCTGCACCGCCTTGATGCCCACAAGACCAGTGTAGCGTTTGCACTGAATCGCGTAGGTCACACCGTCCTTCTCCGCTAGGATATCCACGCCATAGTCCCCGCTGCTGCGCGTGACCTTCACATCGACAAAACCGTTCGCCGCGAGCAGATCGGCACAATAATATTCAAAATCAAATCCGTCCATGTGGTCGCGCTCCCTCGTCCACGCATATCTGCGGTAGCGCTTGCAAATCAGCACCCCCAGCACCACGACCAGCACAATCCCTGCTATGATGATCAACATCTCCAGCACTTGTGTCATTATTTGTGATTCCATAACCTTTTCCTCATCTGTGACTCTTTTTTATGAACCTTTTGACAGACTTTTTCGTGAGTGTATCACGATTTTTTTCATGAAGTTTGTCTGTCCATCTATTTTACAATATTCTTTATTGTATCATACAAAACATTAGTTCTGCAAGCTGTTTCAGGATTTTTGTTATTTTTTCTCCAAAATTCTTTACAAATTCTTTAAAATATTGTATAGTTCGATTGTTACTTGAAACTGTGTGCTGGACACTGTTTCATCAATTTCATTCATCATGCAGAGTAGAACCGCGTGCGTTAGGAAGCATTGAAGCACCATTCCTTACAGTGCCTTGTGAACAGGGAGTTGTCACAGGGACGAAAGAGACCAGACGCCATGTCATTTTGTCTTGCGATACGAGGTTCGCATCCCGCTGCTACATATTTGGCTGCTAAGATTTTCTTACGATTCTTACGTCTCATTTGTGTAGTTTCAGGTCGCTGCATAAAGGAGGCTTATTTTATGCAAAAAATCACGAAACGTTACTCAAAACCTTATTCCAAGCGGTACGCAGGCGGCTTCAACGAGCTCAAAGCCACGCACAACCTTGTCCTTTGCGGGCTGATGGCAGCGCTGGCAGTCGTGCTGAATTACACCACGTCTATCTTTATTACGCCCAACATCCGCATTGGCTTCTCCGGTCTGCCAAACCGCGTGGTTGAATATCTGTTCGGTCCTTACGTCGGTGCCATCTTTGGCGCCACGCTCGATATTCTCAAATATCTGCTAAAACCCGACGGCGGCGCTTTCTTCTTTGGCTATACCTTCAATGTCATGGTGGCTGGTGTAATCTACGGCTCAATCCTGTACAAAAAGCCTGTGAAAATCTGGCGCATCTTTCTTGCAGAACTTTTGGTCAAAGCAATCGTAAACTGCGGACTCAACACGCTGTGGCTCGCTGTCATGAACGGAAACGCTTTCATGGCAATTCTGCCCGCGCGCGTCATGAAAAATATGATTATGCTGCCAATTGATACGATGATTCTGTTTTTTACACTCACGTTTGTGTCCCGGCTCCTCAGTATGCCGGAGTTTCAAAAATACCGTGGTGGCAAATAGTTAATTCCGCTTCCTTTTTCTGCCGAATGCGCTTTCCCTCTTTTTTCAGACGCCAAAATGTGTTACTATAAGAGTATAAAGTACGAAAGCATACGAAATAATACGCTGACGACGCGAAAGGATAATGATATGAACCATACTGAAAACCGCATTTTTGAGGAACTAAAACATCTGATTGACTGCTCTGCCCTTATATGGCTGGCGGCTATGGGGGGCGTATCGCTTCTGATTGCTCTGCTCTGCCTGCTCGGTGCGCTGCCGCGCGCGGCGCTGTGGGCTTTGCTGTGGCTTCTCCCGACAGCACTCTTTTTGTGGGCGGCTGTGGGCTACTACCACAAAAAAGCGCGCATTCTCGCCCAGAAGCAGCAGATTGCCATGATGGCTTACCACGCAAAACAGGTCATGGAGCACTTGCAGCGGCAGATTCCTGACACCCTGCTCACAGACAGCAAGATCAAAATGCGCTATCTTGCACGGCACGGCATCGACATTGACAATGCGATGGTTCGGCTGGGGCACAATGTCGAGCGCTACAATGAACTGGTGTTAGCCTTCTTGCAAAACAGCGATAAATACGAAGATTCCCTGTATGACTTAATGCAGCCCGACACGCTGTTGCGCTACGGCGCCAACGCACACACGCTGCGTCTCAAGGCAAACGAGCTAGGTCTTGTAACCTTGACAGATACCGCATTTTTCCATGAAATCGAGGCATACGCCGGCTGTTATGACGTGGTGCGCGCCAACTGGAAAAAGCTCTCGCTTGAGCTTGACGAGGCATACAGTGTCCTGAATGAATATGCGAAATCTCTCGGGCTAAAAAATGATGCCATTGATCAGGACGGCAACCACATGACCTTCAAGAGATGGGGCGAGCAGCTTCAGGAAGCCTTTCAGGCGCTTGAGGCATACGATACGGACAAAGCAAAGACCATCTTGAACGAGCTTATAAAATTTCCGATTGACTCCGATCTCAACAATGCCTTAAAGGGCATTCTCTCCAATATAGACGAAATGATGGCTGTATAAAAGCGACCGCATATGCGGTCGCTTTTATTGGCTGATAATATGAACTTTCTCCTCGTCCAGAACGCGCAGATTGCTGACGGGATTTCCCTTGCAGTTTACCTGCCGCAGTGAGGGCAGCTCCGCGAGCGCATGCAGCTCTGTCACATAGTTGTCTGACAGATCTATCTCCTCGAGCTTCACAAGCGCCGCGGCAAAGTCTATGTTCTCAAGCTTGTTATCCGCCACGTCCAGCTTTTTCAGATTCGGAAAATGTGCCACAAAGTCCGTGTGGTCAGCCAGATACACATCATCCCAGTCTATGCTCACAATCCCGTAACCGCCTTCAATCTGTACATTTTCGTAGAGCTTGACGCCTGCCATCTCAAGCGTTTCCAGCGAAGGATTGTCGGTGATTTTGTCAAAGTTAATCTCGCATTCTATGCCGCTGATATTCAGCTTCTTGAGCTGCGGCAGCGAAAAAATACCAGAGACATCCTCATACGTGACCACGCCGCTCAGATTTAATTCCTCCAGCGTCGCAAGGCCGGTGATAAAATCATAAGACCTGTCTGTGCCGTAGGAGGTGCAAGTCAGCTTCCGCAGTTTGGTAAGCCCGGAAAGGTCGGGAGATGACAGATTACAGCTTCGTAATACCAATTCTTCCATATTGGTCAGACTGGGAAGAAATTCACAGGTGTCAAAGCCCTCGAGTGTCAGGCGCTGCAAATTTACCAGCTCTTCAAGTGACGGCTCCGGACATTTGTACGGCTTGTCCAGCGTCAGCTCTCTGAGCGAAACAAGTGAGGCGACACTGCTAAGGTCCGTCAGTTCGTCGCAGTTTTCTATCGAGAGCCGCTCTAAATGCGCTAATGCCTCTATTCCGCCAAGATGAATAAACTCCCCGTCTTTGAGCCCAAGCCCCTTTAGCTGCGGCATTCTTTGCAAAAACTCCAGCGATTTGAGGGACTCTGAGTCGATCGACAGCTCTTCAAGCTTCCCGGCAGTGGCAAGAACAGAGAAATCACTGATAGCGTCCGCACTGGTGAGCGTGAGCGAGCGGAGCTGCTTTAGGGCAGCCAGTGCGTCCACGTCCCCCAGTTCTCCAGCATACAGCGAGAGCACCTCAACATTTGAGAACGCTTCGATTCCGTCGAGCTGCTCAATCGAGCCTTTGACCACCAGTTCACGGATTGTACCGGGATCGGACAGCGCTGCTGCCTCCTCCTCGAAGGAGTCAAAATAGGCTGTCACCCCCTCTAACTGCAAGCCTTCCAGATTACAGCTCGAAAGCCGGTTGACCGTATCCAGCCGCTTCAAGCCTGTAAACTTGTACAGATTTTCATAACCTGTACTCGTCCGATAGGGAAATGTGATCCATTCCAATTCTGCATCGGGATTCTCCATCGGATTTTCAAAGCTGTAACCCAGATAACAGTTCTCCGTGTCATTGCGGTCCGCAATCCACTGGATTTTGGCAAGCTCCTGTTCCGTCACACTGCCGGACTCCTTGCCAAACACGACGGATACCATCTCTCCCAGCATTCCTGAAAATGCTTCCTCCTCATACGCAGTGATGCTCGGCACCGTGTAGGAATTTTTATATGCTGTTTGCTTCTGTTCCTGCCTCAGTGCCCTGCGAGTCTGCAAAGCGCCTACCCCTGCCAGACTGATCACAAAGGCTGCCGCCACGACAATCGCCAGTATCGGAACCCTTGATGGCGCAGTTTCAACAGGATGCATCTGCACCCAGTCCGGTCCTGGCGGCGCCGCAGTATGATTCGGTTCATTCTCCATATTTAATACAAACTCACTGCCGCAATACTCACACTTGATAAACTTCGTATTATTCTCTTGTATTTTCAGTGTGGCACCGCAGCTTGGACACTTGATTTCCTCAAGCCTTACCAGATTTCCCAAGAATGCTCCTCCCTTCACTCGCCGTCAAACAGCGCCTTCTCCAGCTCCGCAATATCCTCTGTGTTCGGCGTATAGATATTTTCCAGCAGCTCAATCCGCACTGTCATCGTGGCAGCCTCGTCATACTGTACTTCTGAGAGCACGGACTCCATACTGTTTCTAAATTCCATGTACACGCTCTCCGCCAGGGCTTCCTCCGCAGGCGGCTCCTCGGCATCCTGCCACGAAGCTGCCAGCGCCGCCACCGCTTCCTGATAGCGTTCCAGCGCCGGCTTGAAAATATTCATTTTCTCATAAGTCACCGTCACTACATAAGAGCCGTCGCTTTGCTTCTCGGCGGTGTCTACCGTATAGCGGACTTTTCCAAGCATGTCCATATACACCTGACGAAACGATTCCCTGTACGCATCAGGCACGCCGAGTTTGCTGCAAAACACCCCTACACCGGTATCAATTCCCCGCTCATAGAGTTCCTGCGCCTCCTCCTCACTCCCCAGCTTCATATCCACAAAGATTGCTGCATCATTCTTGTATGATGCATCTAAGAGCGCCTGAAGATAATTTTTGACTTTTTTGTCCGATGTGCAGCCACTCAAAGTGCTGACCGCCACAATGCTAATGAGTAAAAATATGATTTTCTGATAACTTTTCTTCATACTTCAATCTCCATATTCCCGTCCGCGCAGGAGTAATCTGCCTAACATATAAGTTCTAAATGCGAAAACGCATACCCCGGTTTGTTGAGATATGCGTTTTATATGATATATTTTATCCCTCTAGTTCTACCTTGTCAAGATGCCAAATTTCATCTACATACTGCTGAATGGTTCTGTCAGAAGTGAACTTGCCAACCTTTGCGACATTGAGCATCGCGCTCCTTGCCCAGCCGGTCTTGTCCGTATACGCCTTCTCCACCCGCTTCTGCGCATCTGCATAAGCATGGAAATCCTTGAGGATAAAGTAGCGGTCCGCCTTGTCCGTATCCAGCGTATTCAAAAGAGAATTGTAAAGGCTTCTGAACAGTTCTCTGTCATCGGCATACGTGCCGTCTACAAGCTGGTCTACAATCTTGCGAATCTCCGCATCACTGTTGTAGATATCCATTGGATTGTAGCCGCCGTGATTCTCATAGTTGATGACCTCGTCGGAACTCAGACCAAAGATAAATGCATTCTCATTGCCGACTTCCTCGACAATCTCCACATTTGCGCCGTCCATCGTACCGAGTGTCAGCGCACCGTTGAGCATAAACTTCATATTGCCGGTGCCGCTCGCCTCCTTCGAAGCGGTCGAGATCTGCTCGGAGATATCTGCTGCGGCAAAGATCCACTCGGCATTGGAAACTTTGTAGTCCTCGATGAATACCACCTTGATGCGGTTCTTGACAACAGGATCGTTATTTACCTTGTCTGCCACTGCATTGATGAGCTTGATCGTAAGCTTTGCATTCTTGTAGCCCGCTGCTGCCTTCGCACCGAAGATGAACGTTCTAGGATAAAATTCCATGCTCGGATTTTTCTTGATCTCATTATAGAGATACATCACATGAAGAATGTTCATGAGCTGTCTCTTGTACTCGTGCAGTCTCTTGACCTGCACGTCAAAGATGGAATCCGGGTCTACGGTCACGTTGTTGTGCTCTTTGATATATTTTGCCAGACGCACCTTATTCTTGCGCTTGATCTCCATGAACTCTTTCTGTGCCACAGGATCATCGACATACTTCACCAGCCCCTCGATCACAGGAAGATCTACAATCCAGTCCTCTCCTACCTTCTTAGTCACCCAGTCTGCGAGCAGCGGATTGCCGTGAAGCAGGAAACGTCTCTGTGTGATGCCGTTTGTCTTGTTGTTGAACTTCTGCGGGAACATCTCGTAAAAGTCTCTGAGCTCCTGATTCTTGAGAATCTCTGTGTGAAGTCTTGCCACGCCGTTTACACTGTATCCGGCAACGATTGCCATGTGCGCCATCTTAACCTGACCATCTGCAATGATTGCCATCTTCTTGATCTTGTCAGCCGGTTCCGGATATCTGTTGACAATATCCATCAGGAACCTGCGGTTGATCTCCTCCACGATCTGATAGATTCTGGGAAGCAGTCTCTGGAATAAATCTACAGGCCATTTTTCAAGCGCCTCCGCCATGATCGTATGGTTCGTGTACGCGCAGGTCTTTGTCGTGATCGCCCAGGCCTCGTCCCACTCTAAATGGAAGTCATCCAGCAGAATGCGCATCAGCTCTGCGATCGCCACTGTCGGGTGGGTGTCGTTTAGCTGGAATGTTACTTTCTCATGGAATTTATGAATGTCATCATGCTTGGACATATATTTCTCGATTGCCGTCTGCACGGAAGCCGAGATAAAGAAATACTGCTGTTTTAAGCGAAGCTCTTTTCCAGAAATATGATTGTCATTGGGATAGAGCACCTCCACGATATTTCTCGCAAGATTGGTCTGCTCTACTGCCTTCTGGTAATCACCCTTGTCAAAGGAATCCAGACTAAAGCAGTCCATCGGCTCTGCATCCCAGATTCTCAATGTGTTGACAATGCCGTTACCATAACCGACAACCGGAAGATCGTATGGAATCGCCTTGACAGACTGGTAATTCTCCTGATACCAGATCAGTCTGCCGTCCTCTTCCCTGCACGCCACGTTTCCGCCAAATTTGATCACTTTCGTGTACTCTGGACGGCGCAGCTCGAACGGATTGCCGTCCCGCAGCCAGTCATCGGGCACCTCACGCTGGAATCCGTCGCGGATCTCCTGCTTGAACATACCGTAGCGGTAGCGGATACCACATCCATATGCAGAGTATCCAAGCGTCGCCAGTGAGTCCAGGAAACATGCCGCAAGCCGTCCCAGACCGCCGTTTCCAAGCGCTGCATCCGGCTCCTGATCCTCGATCACATTGATGTCAAGCCCCAGGTCCTCCAGCGCCTCTGAAAACTCCTTGTATGCCATCAGATTGATCATATTGTTGCCAAGCGCACGTCCCATCAGAAACTCCATCGACATATAGTAGACTGTCTTGGGGTCCTTCTCCTCATACGCTTCCTGTGTCTTGAGCCAGTGATCCACAATCGCATCCTTCACAGCAAATGCGACTGCCTGAAATATCTGCTGATCTGTCGCCTCCTCCAGCGTCTTTCTGTACAGTGTCTTTACATTGTACAATACGCTTCTCTTAAACATTTCTTTGTCAATTATTGGCTTTTTTGGCATTTCTTTACCTCTCCTTCTTCCCTGTGCCCTGCTTCTTAAAAGTATATAACTCAAAGGATTCTGAACACGTAATTTTGTGCTAATTTTGGATGAATCTTTTTTATTCTTCATAATTATAGCACACTATGTCAAATCTTTAAACAATAAATTCTGGAAAATCACGTTTTTTGCAGAGTTACTTCATTCCTGTTCACTCGGTTTCCAGCAAAGCTTCGTCCTCTGCCTTTTGTTCCTCGTCCTTGTCCATGATGATTTCGTCGGTTTTTTCCTCTGCTTCCTGCGTCTCTTCGCTCTCCTCTGTGCCGGCGGTGATATCATTGCGCTTGTCAATCAGCTCCTGCACCCGCTGTTCAAGCTCGTCAGACGCCTTCTCGATAGTGCCCTGCGACACCTCGTTCAGCGCGGCATCGACACCACTGTCTAAGATTGACTGCCTTGCCCTGTCCACACCGTCGAGTGGCGTGAGCTTAATGTGTTTGAGCTCAAGCTCGCGCGCATCCTTCGTCTCCTGTATGCCGGCGGTGCGCAGATTCATCATCTCCGCGTAGTTTGACTTCATCATATCCGTTGCGGACGCTAAGTGGCCGGAGACCAGCTCCCGGCGCTCCTCTTCGCTGAGATGGTCTTTTCCAGCCGCCTCCTGCGCGAGAGCAAGCTCTTTTTGAACATCATGCATCATTGCATACGACTGTTTAATCTTGTCATATCCGTCATTCATCAGGTCATCAATCACCGCGGTTGCCTGTAACTCACGCCTTGCAGCCGATACGCCAAGCATCGTCGCCGTTTGGTCGAACTGTTCGGCATTGCCAAGCTTCTCCTCCTGTGCAGCGCCAGACGGCTTGTCAGCGGCGCCCTCGCCAGTGCCCTCCCCGCCGTCGTCCTCCTCAAAGCTTTTCAGCATCATATAGAGATCCGCGTTCTTCTGGTCAATTTCTTCCTGTCCCTTTGAGGCGGCTGCGGCACTGTCCGCCGCATTCTCCACCTGCTGCTTGTTCTCTTCCTCCTGACGTGCTTTCAAGTCAAACAGCCGCTGCAGTGCTTCCTGCTTCTTTGCCGCTGTTCCCTCGTCTGCGCCGGCCGAAAAACTACTCTGGACATCGCTCATCATACTGGAAATCTCCTCCAGCATGCTGGTGTGCTCCTTCTGCTCGTTCTCTTTGTGCTCCTGTGCTCTGAGCATCCGCCGTTCTGCGACGCCAGCCGCAACACCTTTTGTTCCGGTCTTGGCCTCCTCGCTCATTTTCCTGCCCTCGCGCGAGATCGTCACCTTGCACTGTGCGCCAAATACGTCCTGCGCCTTTGCTGTCTGCTGTACTTTTCCGCGCATTAACGCGGCAGGGTTGTACTTTTGCACCTGAAAACTGCGGTAATTGTCTATCATGTTCATGTTCATCTGCATTCTGTTACACCTCTCTTTCTTTTTTTAATATTTTTGTCATTTGTTAAAATGTTGACATATAGTATATCGACCATCCGAAACGGATTGTTAACCCAGCTTGCCTCTCTCGTGCAAAAGCCCCATCTTGAGCTCATAATAATCGGGGGTCATGTCCATATAGTGCTCATGCGGATTGATAAAACGCTGCTCCTCCTCCCAGATTTCCTCGTCTAGCTGCTTTCTCACATACGCTCTGATTTCCTCCAGTGCGGGAAGCTCATACACACGCTTTCCATTCTCAAATATTTTCACCTGCAGCGGTTTTGCGGTGCAGTTCGCAAATTTCAGATTCCGCCATGGCATCTTGGGGTCCACAAAACGGAACATGCCGCTCATGTCGATCTCCTCGTCCGCCTTGGCAATCAAATCCGCCTTTGCCTTTCCATTCTGGTCATAAATGCGGTACACTTTTTTAAGGCCGGGGTTTGTGATCTTCTCCACAGTGCCGGAAATCTTGATGCGCGGCGTAAATACACCGTTTTCCTCCACCGCCGCAATCTTGTACACCGCGCCGAGCAGCGCCAGCGTGTCATCGGAGTAATCACTGGTAGCGCCTGTGATGAGCCGCTCTCCCACGCCGTAACCGTCAATGCACGCCTTCTGCACATTCAAAGACGAGATCGTGTGCTCGTCAAGACTGTTTGACACAATGATCCTGCAGTCTGTCAGCCCTTCCTGATCCAGCATCTTCCTGACCTTTGACGACTGGTATGCCAAGTCCCCGCTGTCAATGCGAATGCCTTTGAGACGTTTTCCCTTAGGCTCGAGTATCTCATGCGCCACACGAATGGCATTGGGAATACCGGACTGAATCGTGTCGTAGGTGTCCACCAGCAGCACTGTATTATCAGGATAATTGACTGCATAATTTTTAAACGCCTCGTATTCGTCTTTATAGTACATCACCCAGCTATGCGCCATCGTGCCGCTCACGGGAATCCCAAACATCTGCCCCGCAAGCACCGTCGCCGTCCCTGCCGCTCCGCCGATGTAGGAAGCGCGCGCGCCATACACTGCCGCGTCCATATTATGTGCCCGCCGCGCGCCGAAATCCGACACCATTTTCCCCTCCGCCGCCTTCACAATGCGCGCGGTCTTGGTCGCCACAAGCGACTGATGGTTGATCTGTGCAAGAATTGCCGTCTCTACGAGCTGCGCATCAATCAGCGGCGCAATCACCGTGATGACTGGCTCGTTGGGATACATGATCGTCCCTTCCGGGAAGGCATAGAGGTCCCCATGGAACGAAAAGGTACTCAGATATTCCAAAAAGGTTTCTGTAAAGGTATTGAGCGAGCGCAGGTACGCCACATCCTCCTTTGAGAAATGCAGGTTCTCGATGTACTCTACGATCTGTTCAAGCCCTGCAAAAATCGTATATCCGCCCCTGTCAGGATTTTTCCTGTAAAAGACATCAAACGCCACCCGCGTCTCGATATCGCCGTCATTGAAATAACCGTTTGCCATGGTCAGCTCGTACAAGTCCATGACCATAGACAGGTTTCTTGGATCTGCCTGCTTCATCATATTGGTTTGTCCTTTCTATATTGATTCATTTTTATTTACTGATCTTCATTTTTTTATCATAATCCCTTTTTATGCTCACTGGCAAGCGAAATTTGTAAGGCGCTCAATCAAGCAGGTATGTTGTTTGGTCTTTTTGTCATAATCAATCCCCACCAGCAGGATTTCACCGGAGTACTCCCGCAGCGACACGGGATACTGCCTGTTCTTGATCTGCGCGATCGCCGCAGCCGCGCCCTTGTCCCATTTTAGTTCGACCACAATCACCGGGCGGTTCGGCTGATTTGCAAGCGGCAGGTACACAAGATCCGCAAAGCCTTTTCCGCAGGGAAATTCACGAATTGGTCTGTGATAGTACCGAAAAGCGGAGATCAGCGCAATCATAATGGTACAGGCCAGTGAATTTTCATCATTGTATTCAATGCTGGAGACAAAATCATTGTGTACACATTGAATCTGCTGCGCTGTCCTGACGGCATCACCCTCCATGACAGCACTCAGAATCTGCTCCGAGACCTTCATAAACTGTGACAGGTGCTCCTGCCCGTTGTTCTCCATATATTGATAAAATACTTCCTGTATCTCCTTGTTTGGCACATACGCCTCGCGCGTGTCCGAGTCATACGCAAAATATCCCAGATGAATCAGTGCTGTCAAAACTTCACTCTTGTTCTGAAAGGACTGCAAATCGTTTTTGCCGTTTGCCACCGTCACAGGCACCCTGTTCCCGGAAAGCATCTTGATCACATCCTCACGCAGACCGTCGAAGTTTTTGCTGATCAGGTCATCAATGTCACCGTAAGTACCTGTCGTCGTCCAATACTGCTGAAACTGCCTGCACGAAAGCGCCCTCACCACCGACAGCGGGTTATACATCGCAATGCCATTTAAATAATACCCATTATACCACTCCTTCATCTCCTCAAAAGAGACATCATACTGCTCGCAGAGCGCATGAACCTCCCCCTCTGTGAAGCCGATATCCTGCGCTAAATCCATCGGCGTTGTCATCGTATATTCCATAAAATTATTCACCGCGGACTGGCCCTTGGTCCGCACAATGGGCATGATACCCGTAAGGTACGCAAGTCGCACATATTCCTTCGCATCACTGTTTTTGAATAAACTGCGCAGCCATTCAAGATAGTCTTTCCGGTCTAAGCTGTCCTCATCAAATTCCCGAATCGGATAGTCCCACTCATCAAAGATAATAACAAACTGGCGGCCTGTCCTGTAATACAGCTCGGTCAAAGCCGTCGCCAAGACACTGCCCTCTAGCGCGGGATGCTCAATCTCCCTGTACTCCTCCTGCAACTCCCGCACAATCTTTCCATTGATATACGGCACAGGAGCCTTCCGCTCAAACTGCGCTGCACCAAACTGCGCCTGAATATCTACAAATATCGTATCATACTGATTGATGCTTGCCCTAAAAAGCGCATCCTTCTCACATTTTAACGGCTCAAATAACGCGCCGGAATCCGTCCCTCTGCTGAAAAATGCGACCAGCATATCGGCTGTGACAGATTTTCCAAACCGCCGCGGTCTGCTGTTGCAGACAAATTTCTCGTCGGCATCCTTCTGCAAAAGTTTGTTGATCAGCACGGTCTTGTCCACGAAATATTTTGATCGGGAAAACTCTGCAAACTTCCTGTTTCCCTGATTTAAAAAACGTCCCATCGCACCCCTCTCTTTCCATTGCCCTATGCTGTTATCTTATCACAAAACATTTCAGAGCGCCACTCCATCATATTTATTTTGAAAAGGAGATATTAAAATGCGTATTGAAGCCTGTATCCAAATATGATACACTACGTGTATTATGAACGATTTCCGCGGCGGTGATAAATCACAGCCGCAATTTCCACAGAATCTAAGCATAGGAGTGAGAATTTCATATGTTACGCAACAAAGATATCCTAGAATTAAAAAGACGCTTCAAGAAAGAGAACTGCACCATCACCAGAATGTGCGGCTGCTATGTAGACGCCAGCAAAAATAAGGTTGTGGAGTTAAGCGAAACCTTCCTCAATCTGGAAGATGAAGAGTTTTTTAAGTACCTTGAAATCGCAAAGAAAACGCTTTCAGGCACCATCGGAAACAACCTTCTGGAGCTGCATTTTGCAAGCGAGGAGGAGGAACCCGGCGGCAAACAGCAGTATCTGCTGGGGCTGCGCGAGAGCGGGCTCAAAAACCCGGAATTATTAGCGCACCTGTACGACAGAATTATCGAAAATTACGACTATGTGGGCAACTATTTAATCCTCGTGTTCCACGATGCATACGATGTCATCACCAAGACAAACGATGACCTCAAACTCGATGAATCCGAGGAGGTCTTTACCTACCTGCTGTGCGCGATCTGTCCGGTCAATCTGTCCAAGCCGGGGCTTGGCTACCGCGCCGACCTCAACCGCATCGGCATCCGCGTACAGGACTGGGTCGTTGCTGCGCCCGATGTCGGCTTTCTGTTCCCCTCCTTTGCAGAGCGCTCCGCAGACATTCATTCCCTTACATATTATGTGCGCGACGCCAAGGATTCGCACCGCGACTTTATCGAGGCGGCGCTTGGCTGCGGTGCGAAGCGGACCGCCACGGAGGAACACAACGCCTTTCGCAGCATCGTCAAGACCGCCATCGCGCCCATCATCGAAGACAGCGATGAGATGCTCATCAACATTCAGGAAAAATTAAACGACATTGCCGAGGAGCACGAGGCGGCGATGGAAGATCTTGTGATTGTAGAGCCAGAGGAATTTACCCTCACAACGGAAATTATCAAGGAAGTGTTTGCGGACACCAAACTCCCGGACGCCGCTGTAATGCAGATACAGGATCATTTCACAGAGGAGTTCAGCGACAAGCCGCCCGTCGTGCGCAATCTGGTCAACGAGAAAGCCATCGAGAAAAACAACAAGGAAAAGAAGGAAATCAAACTTCTTGAAGAGGTTGCCTCCTTAAAGCAAGAGCTCAAGGACACCAAGCAGGAAAATGAAGAAAAAACAGAGCAGATCGAAACGCTTGTCAAGATGGAGGCGCCGCTTGACCCCGAGGAGGCCAAAAACTGGGCGGAGGTCTTTCTGCGCATGAAGCCTGAGAAGGCAGAGCGGGTGAAGTTCGATACGATTGACGGGCAGAAGTACCTGATGATTCCGATGGAGGAGGACGAGCATGTGAATTTGAATGGGGTGGAGAAATAGTTATTCGCGTAGGGAAGTTTTATCTTCCCTGCCCCCAACTTCGCCTGTAAAGGCTGAATCGGCTTATTCCCATGTATCATTCGCCATGTTATATTGATAAAACTTCTTTCCGTCCTTTGATACAGCGTAAATGCCAAGAAGCCGTCCTGCCATTTCTCCGTTAATGGTTTCATCTTCGGAATATCTCAACTCAAATGCATGACACACGTCTCCGTCAATTTCCCTCTCAGACATTGCTTCCCACACAAGACTTTTCCCATCATCAGCCAGAATACCCGGTTCTATGATATCATTGGAAATAGCATTGTCTGTAATATTTTCAAACACATTATGAATAGCAAACTGAATATCCTTAATTTCAGACATCATTGCTTGGTACATACTTTCCTGCTCTTGATCTGTTGGGTCGTATTGCACATCACTTGCATAATGGAGAATATATGTTTTATTACTTGTTGCGAAAAGATAGCGATAAGTCTAAAAAGAATGTTTTTTGCAATACGGGTACATAATCCCCCGTATTTTATAGAAGTTTCCTTAATTGCAATCTCTTTTCGCACCCAGTACAGTTCTATAATTTTATGATCGTCCACACGTGGTTCCCTCCTGCTTGTTTTTTTCTGAAATCAGACCTCTCTATCATTAAGTACGGTTTTTATTTGATAGGTTGTAATTTTTTCTAGTTTTAAAATATTGACAATTTCACAAGACTGTGGTAGTTTATAATTAAGTTACACTACCACGGTCTTGTAATATTTTATGAAAGGAGGTATTTATTAATGGGCGTTAACCTTTTCGGCTCGGAACTAAAAGCAATTCTTCTTGGTATGAGCTTTAGAGGGTCGGTTCTCATCATCGCAGTTGTTGTCGTCCGAGCGGTGCTGATTTACAAAATTCCGAAGAAAACGTTCCTTATTTTATGGGAGATTGTCTTTTTAAGACTGCTTATTCCATTTTCCATACCATTTGTGTTTAGTATCTATACGCTGCTCAACCGGATAACGTCTGATTCCACATTCAGAAGCCCAGCCGCGAATATGCCAAACACCGCTTGGGTACAGGAACATCGCGTCGGAACACCGGATTCTTCTTCTATATTCTTTGTGGTCTGGTGTACGGGAATGATCGTTTTTTCATTATTTTTTATCGTTTCTTATCTTCGCTGCCGGGTTGAATTTCAGACATCCTTACCTGTAAACAGTGATTATGTAGCACAATGGCTGAGAGAACATTCCATAAAACGATCTATTTCCATCCGGCAGTCAGACAGAATTTTGTCACCTTTAACTTATGGCATTTTTCATCCTGTGATATTAATGCCAAAGGACACAGACTGGAATAATACAAACCATCTGCTCTATATGCTTTCACATGAATATATACATGTTTGCCGTTTGGATATTCTTAAAAAAATAATCGCCACCATTGTACTTTGTATTCACTGGTTCAATCCTATGGTTTGGGTAATGTACTTACTTTTTAACCGGGATGTTGAATTGACGTGTGACGAGTGCGTTGTACGACAATTTGGTGAAAAATCGAAAGCAGTTTACTCCCTGATACTGATTAACATGGAAGAAAAGCAAAGTGGCTTATTTCCATTTTGCACGAATTTCAGCCAAAATGCAATTGAGGAAAGGATTACAGCAATTATGAAAATGAAAAAAGCAACAAGATTGTCGTTTGTCTCTGCATGTTTGATCGTTGGTGGAATCATGACAATGTTTGCCACTTCTGCGCAAGCCAGAAGCACACCCGCTCCGCTTGATGAGAACGCGTCCGTGTTTGCGGCTCCCAATATGCAGCCTTACGGCAAAGGGGACAATTATTATTATCTTTCAGAGGATTACGTGTTAGATGGCGAAACGATTTATACAGCCGGATACTACGAAGCTGTCAAACTTATTGATCAGTCTGAAACTCGTATTTTTATACCAATTGACCCAGTTTCCTATGAAAGACTTCCTTCAGACAGTTTTTCCGATGGCACTGTCATAGAAATAGATGGGAAAGATTATGAACTGCATATAAACCACAATCACTATACCGCTGTTTTAAAGGATACACCGGAGACAGTAATTTTTTCAGGGATAGATGGTCAAAAAATTACCGTTACTACCAATCAAACTTTCTCAGAACAGAAAAATTCTTCTACTGAGCTTGACACCGTGAAGGCTGGTGATATTATCGAAATTGGCAGCTCACAAGAAATTGTAATCGGGGTAAGTGATGATGGCAGATACCTTACAATGCCACTAGAAGACTATCAGCTTGAGCATTAAGACAATAAAAAGGCATTCAATTTGATAGAATTTTGGTAGAAATATAAGTGTGATTGTGGTATTCTGTTAGTGGTAAAAATTTGAAGTTGCAAAGGAGACCACACGATATGGCAAAACAGCTAAAGAAAAGACCCATTGAAAAAGAACTGAAATTTTTGGCTGACTTTGAACTATACGGCATGTTCATGTTTGTCGGAATTTATTTCGCAGCAAAGTATATTGTTGATATGGACTTAGGAGAGAACGCGTTTGAATTAAATTGGATTTCGTTCTATCCATTGTTCATATTTTCTGTCATCGTAGTAGAGGGCAGCTTCTATTGGCGTAATAAATTGAGAATGGTGAAAAGAAAAACGGCGTTCAGTAATTTTGAAATTGGCAGGATTTACAGTAAGTTAAGATGGATCAATGTAATTTTATTAGCAGCCTATCTGCCAATCATGATGATTGCGGTTCTTAAAAAAGAAGATTTATCTGGAATCATTGTTGGCATTTTACTGTATTTCATGGCGGTAATAGAACAAATCAATTATTTTCATATCAGGCTTTCCTATGAGACAGTATATGGCACTCTTTTAATTCTTGAGCCTTTAAAAAAACTTTTTACGGGAACTGGAAAACGTTCACAATTGCGGAAGGATATTGATACTTATTTAAAAGGTAAACTTCCACCACAATCACAATAGACTAAGCCGCACAGCGTCAGAGCGCAGTGATATGCTCCCCCTTGCGTAGATAAGGTAAATAACCAAAATCTATTTAAGGGGGGCTTTTTAAGTTTCAATCACCTTTTTTATACTCTAAAATATCCCCCGGCTGGCAATCCAAAACATCACATGTATAATCGGAGAAATAGCCAGGTCAGGATGCGTCAGTTATTTTTTATGTCAACCGCCCAGAGGTCTGAACTGGGCTTTTTTCAACTCATATAAAAACGTATGAATGAAAATTGGATTCCCATTTTTATCATTTTTATATGATTGATGATCAAGCGTGCTGATGCGTTGAAATCCTAATCTTTCTAAAAGTCTCCATGAGGATACATTCCGCACATCACAATCTCCATAAATTGCACAAATGCCTACGGACTCAAACAGATAATGAACAAGTGCATCACTTGCTTCTGTCGCATAACCTTGTGCGCAATATCTCGGATTAAAATCATAATCTATACAATAATGTCCTTCATCATCTATCCAATAGCCAACACTTCCTATAACTTTCCGCTTTATTTTTAATTCAGCAACAAGACGATTATCCATATCCTTCCACTCAGCAATCATGTTTCTTACCTGTTTTTCTGACATTGGATAAAAATCTTCAAATTTGCTAACTTCTTCATCGGAAAAATATTTTAAAATATCCTCAAAATCTGTCACTTTATAATTTCTCAAAAGTAACCGATTCGTTTCTATCGTTATCATCTAACCTGATTCCTTATTCTGTTTTTACTATGGGTATCGTCCATTTACTTTAATGTTAAAACAAGTGAGCGCTTTTGCAAATTAAGGATAAAAAGTAAAACTGCGATTTCTACAACCAGCAGAACCAACAGGGCATACAGCAGTACCGGACAGGCTAAGACTGCCCCCGCAAGCAGAAGCATTACCACCGGAACCGCATATTTCCGCGGATGGTGCCACAGGTCGCTTTCGATCTTCCAGTCCCGTATGGGATAAAACCATTCCAGCAGCACAGACAACACCGCACTCTGAAGGGCAAAGAAAACAGCCCCCGCAGTCATTTGGACGGTGACGCTGCCGTTTTGTATCTGCCAGCTACAGAGGAAGATCACATCCGCCGCCATATTACAAAGAAAGATAAACAGGCAGTATGGAATGCAAAAGCGCCTTTTCTGCCCGGGCAGGAAACGGACTGCCTGCTCCAGATCAGGGTCACAGGAGAGCAGGATACAGATGGGCGTATTGAAACATAGAATTGCAAAGCCCACAGGAATAACGGACAGACCGGTCATTTTTCTAAAAAAACAGGGCAGTACCAAAGCTACACACCACATCACAGCGGTATTGAGCAGATAATTCTTATGGCAGCTCAGATATCGGAAAAAATACCGCCAAAGTGTTGCCCTCTTCCCCTGCCGGACTACATGGTAAGCTTTACCATGGCTTTTCCTACTCTCCTTCTGATAAAAATCGTATCCGTCTGCTCTCCATAAAATCAAGACAGCAAACAGACCATTCACAAGCAGCAACAGGTCAACCAAGATTTCATTTCCAAATATAATAGAATCCAAAGACAGAATTCCGGTGTCAGGTATTGTCATGCATAAAATTGCAGACACTATGACAGCAGTCCATAGCCCGCCCACATACCAGTATTTCCTCACGGAATGAACCGCGGCAGCCATCAGAACCGCATGGATCATGCAGAGGATCATTGCCACCAGTTCTACCGGTTTCCATGCAGAAACGGCCATCAGTACCGCGAAAAGCAGCCCAGTCTTTGTAAGAACCGTATAGGCGCCCAGCACCCCCACATAAGAAAAAACAAACTCCCTGCGTCGATATGGCAGCATCAGCATCGCCGTAAGCTCCACTGCGTTATCTTTGGAAGAAAGGGCCTGCCACATCACGCCCGCAGTAAAGGTGCTGATCATCAAAACCCGGATAAACGATGCAATCTGAACCTGAAAGCCGGCAATATACAGTCCCCAAAAGACAATCACATCCATGAAAAGAGTCCGTGGCAGCCGCTCATATTTTGCCCCAAACAACTTTTTGGCAAAGGCTTTACCTGTCATTTTCATCATGCAGCGCCTCCCGTATATCCTCGGCATTGATCTGCCCGCGTTCAAATGTCTGCCGGATTCTGCCGTTCTCCAGGACAAATACCCGGTCAGAAGTCAGCGTGATGCTTTCTAGGATATGTGAGGAAAACAGTACGGTTCCATGTTCCTTATACCCCGAAATCTGCCGATATAGGTATTCCGTACTTTGGAAATCCAGCCCATTGACCGGCTCGTCCAAAAGAAGCAATCTGGGTTTCAGGGCAAAAGCCGTAATCAAGAATGCCTTTTTCCGGTTTCCGGTTGACAGCTCCCTTAACAGGGTATCTGTATACTCTTCAAAATGAAAGCCCTGTATCAGCTCCGACACATTCGGAACCTCTTTCCCATAGGCGGCGCATACATAGGCCAGATATTCCCAGAAGGTAAAATACGAAAAAGAATTGTCCTCGGCAAACACCGTGTAGCGGCAGCGCTTAAAATCCTGCTTTCGGAAATCCACAGGTGCACCACAAAAGAAGATACCCTCAGAACGAAAGGTAGGGAGCAGTCCGGAAAGTACCTTCAGAAATGTGGTTTTCCCGGCTCCGTTCAGCCCAATCAATCCTGCCACTTCATGCTCGTCCAGCGCAAAAGAGAAATCCAAAAGTATCCTTTTCTCGTTATTGTACCATGCACTCAGATTTTGAATCGTCAGGAGCGCGTCTCCCATCTTACCTGCCTCCCTTGCCGTCCTTTTCTTTTTTCCATGCCACATTGTTTTTCCCTCCTTCATTGCTTACGGTTCGTAATTTATATAGGGAATGTATTTATCTATCAAATCATAATCCTCTTTTGAGATCGTATATACTCCATTGTTCGTCTGCTCAATAAAATATTTTCCCTCATCTTCATATAGAAATAGTCTGCATATCACATTCTCTTTACTGGTAAAATCTACATTGATAATGTTTTCCACACGGACGGGTGTACCTATTTCGCCGCTCTTTGTAGTAGGTTTTGTATCTTCTAAAATACCCAGAATCCCTGCCATATCATCTTTGCCGTTTATCACGATGGGCATGTCAGAATTTTTTTTGAGAATGAGGCTGTCTACTGCCCCTGCGTCTGGCAGCTCAAGTTCATATGTGTTTAATTCTTTCGCCTCTATAAAATCGGGGATGACTGGTTTCCCTTTTCCCTCGAATTTCACATTATAAAACTTGTCTGTTTTTTCATCGTAAAGCAATGCATAGTCAAAATTACAGATTGGCAGATCCTGTTCTTCTGCCGTTAATGTCTCATCCATTTGGCCGGGCCGGACAGTATACGCATCGGCAGAAACCCCAAAAACCGTATATTCAGGCGCATATGTCGTCACCAGCATTTGTACGTCCGAAACTTTCAGGGAATATGCCTCATCATCGTTTATGTTCATATCCGTATAATGGGATACTGCTTCGTTTAAGCGCTCCACAGGCATTTGCTCCGCAGGCTTATTTTTTGCCAAAAGCCAAATACATATGGTTCCAATCAATACGATACTTGTTATTATTAAGAACAATTTCTTTTTCATAAGCAGTGCTCCTTAAATTTATTGGCATCTCTTTGCTTCTCTATGTATCCTGAAGCTTTCTCCATACATATGCTTCTTTCAGCAGGCATTCTATGCATTTTTGCTTTCCGCTGATGGGATAAAAGCTTCACGCTTCCTCTTTTTAATCCTGTCATGATTCTATTGCCTCCTTATCCTTCGATGTACATTTCGACATACTAAAAGAATCAGCCCAATCAACACCAATGTCACAGCCGCCGCTATGGTGGAACTGACACGCATAACGGGGAACTGCTCATATTTCAATATGTAAGTAACAAAAGCATTCGGCAGGTTCACAAAGAAGGATACAATCAGGTTATTACCAGATAGCTTGTATGCAGCCGCAAATCCAGTCCCTACTGCAAACAGCAGAAGAATGTCCTCCCAAGTGCGGAATCCCGGATAGCCTAAATGATAAAGGGAGAACATTGCCCCGGAAACCAGAATTGCCAGTACCCATCCAAATTTCCGTTCAATCCTGTTCTGTACAAATCCCCGGAATAAAAATTCCTCAAAAAACGTGGTCATGATCAACGGTATAATGCCCATAGGCAGCAAGCGCCAAGGGATCTGCTCACCGACAGCCATCTTTGGGATAAGCTGCCCTCCAACGGAAAATACCACAAAGGCAGCCAAAACAACCCATTGCCGTATGCCCGGCTTTTTGAAACCGACTTCTGCCAACATGCTGTCGGAAACTGATACTCCATTTTCCTTATACAAACAGTACAGCGGAATCAAAAGGCTGAATACCAACCCATACAGGAGATTGTAAAAAATAAAATATTGCATGGGCGTTGGATTGAGATTCGCTGCCGTAATGCAGATAATCAGCATGATTTCTATGCCGGCTGAAATCAGGAGCATTTTTTCTTTTCCGCTACTTGCCGCTTCCTTCAACCTAACCACCCCTGATAAAACGCAACCGCTCCAAAAATTGCGCCTACAGCCATCCCCGCCAATGTTACAACAATTATGATAGGATGCTCTTTCATCAGTTTCCCTAATTCTTTTAAAGCGTCCATTAAATTTCTCCTCCTTTGTCCCACAACGGGAATTTATCAATTACCTTTTCTGATTTAGACGGATATAGAAATCGTAGGCTCTGGAACATTCTTCATATGGAAGATTAGTTTCATTCATCAAATACGCAACGCCTTCCTCCTTTGTATTGAATTTAGATAAAAGAACTGTTGTTTCTGAAATTCTGGTTAAAGCATTAAGAAACTCATTATAAGTGATGTCGCCATCACTATCGTATAATCTGCTTGCCAATAGGTTTATCAGATATTCATTTGCTTCTTTTTTATCCTCATCATTCAGCTTTTTTCCTGCAAATAATTCATTTATTGAAATGTCCAATATTTTGCATAATGGTTTAAATAATGATGAATCCGGCAAACAATTACCATTTTCCCATTTTGAAATCGACTTATTTGTAATTCCCAGTTTTTCAGCCAATCCTTCTTGTGTAAGTTTTTTCGCCTTACGATTTTCAGCAATAAATCTTCCAATTTTCTCTTGGTTCATGGTGTCACTTCCTTTCATAAAGTATTATAAGCACCAAACTGTTTATATAACACCTATTAAAGGTAGATATTAGTACAATTCCGATTTGTTTCTATTTCAACGCTTAACGCATTCCCTCCAAACTTCTATCTATTTCCGCTTCTGTTCCTGCAATAATACCTTATTGAGCATTCGTAGTTCGATTCGTATGAATTACAAACACAACTGCAAAGGAAATAATTTGTGCAGCCATGATTCGGACAATTTGTAATTCGTCTGCGCCCTTTAACGAAACGACATTTCGCCATTTATGCAGCTTCTGATGGGCATTACAATGTGCCAAACACCAAACAAAAATGCGGCAATATAATTCGCTTGCATAAATGGCTTTGTTTCGGAAAGTATTTTTATGAACAGACCGCGAAAAACGCCCTCCTCCATCCATACATTGATGATATTGAATAGTACGCATAACAGAAAGAAAACAAAATCCGTATTTTTTATTTGAGAGCCGGTTAACGAAAAACTGCTGATATAGATTTCCAAATGCGCAGAATTGCCTTGCAGCGCTAAAATCCCTAATTCCAGTCCAAAAGAAACGGCAAAGCAAATGCTTCCCAATAGCAAGCCTTTCAAAATACCGCTTACAAATCCGTCCCTTTGAAATCCAATATCACGCCATGTAAGATTTATCTTTTTCAATGCCAGCGCCAATAAGATAATTCTAATGACTTTATGGAGCACATTTTCTCCAATAGCTGTTTTGTCTGTTTCAATTAGAAAGTATTCCACAAACCTTACAGACAAGCAAAGCATGAAGATTATCATGCATAAATTAGTTGGTTTGCATTTTATTGCATTGAATAAATTTTCAATTTTCCTGTACTTTTTAGACAATTAAGTGCATATTTGTTACATTTCAAACAGTAAGTCGAGTAAATTCTAAAAGGTTATAAACTGGTGTTATAGAATAGAGTACCAACAAAAATTATGATCGCTAACACAACAATGTTATATTGTATTGGTGCTAAATAACAGATATTAAAAATTGCGTGCATAATGGCAATCAGCAATATATTTCTGCATTGATAATAAGTTCTTCCCAAAACAACGGAAACAAGTAATGTCCATATACAAAGACAAACAATTTGTTCCATGCCCAATGAATTTCTGATTACCCACATTGGTATATGCCACACTGCCCAAACGGCACCAACAAAAAGAACACAATTGATTTTCTTAAAAGAAAGTCGTTCCAGCAGAAATCCTCTCCATGCTATTTCTTCAACAAACGCTGTTATTAGCAGGTAAATACAGCTTGTTAATAGTGATATTACTGTCGAATATATATTTTTAAATACGTCAGTTTTCGCTATGAACGAATAGCAATAAGAATCAAATATACCTGCAAACAAAAGTATAACCCCTATGAAAATATATTTGATTGTTATTTTTCCTGAAAACATTCGCGTAAAGTATACCTTGATGTTCTGCTCGCAAACCAGCAGAAAAACAGCAGCTATAGCGGGAATGCACACATATAAGTATTTTACGTACAATAATCCATTGGGAATGATAATTCCGTTCTGTTCTAACAATGTAGGTACATAGCATATAACCGATAAAACATATACGACAGAAACCCATAACGTGAGTTTCAACTTATTTGTGTATCCCGCCATCACAATTTCTCCTTGCAGTGCGAAAATTTCGATTTCTCTTTATATTTCTTCAGAAATTTCTTTGTTGTAACTCTCAATAAATTCTGTCATGCTCTCAAAATACTTTGGACGAATTCCCACTTTTTCATATTCTGCAAGATACTTATTCAGAGCCTGATTGAAGATATCCACATTTTCCTCCAGATTTTTGGGATTAAATTTATCCTTAATTTCAAAGCCATCCACTGCGATATATTCTGTAATCTCATAGAACATCCACTGTAAAGACAATAAATTCATAAAGGAAGAATACACATCGTCTCTGCCTGCTGCCTCGGCCATCTTGTTTTTCCAGTTAGAATACATTTCCTCATAGGTTCCACGCAGGTTTTCCGCAGAAGGGCATTCCTTTTTCTTCGGAACCTGCAAGTACCCATCTATCAAAACAAATAACTCTGATTTATCTCTTACATAAATTTCTTTTCTATTTCCAAATCAGTTTTATAAAATCCCCAAAACAAGAACCCCATTCCTAAAAAAACTCCAACACATAAAATCTCATGAATTGAACTATGAAATAAATACATCGCTACGCTTAATACAATCTCGATTAGCCCCAAAGCTTTTCCGAAAGATATAAAAATATCGGGCGCAATACTTTGTGCATACTCCCAATGTTCCCTTGTTTTTCGTGAAGTTGGTGTGTTATATCCATTATTGGGATCCATGTCGGATGCAGGATGTTTTTTAAAGGTATATCCCACTAAAACCATTACAAATGGCATAATTAAATTTAGCACCAGTAAATAATACACTTTTCATACCTCCACAAGTATTTCCTATGTTGACTTCTTTTTTCCAAATCACTGATTGTCTTATCCGCTTTTAAAGTCTTCACTCCTCGTTCTATTCATCAACCTCAATCATTCGTTTATATACACCCGAAGAGCTTTCATCAATCATAATCGCATCCACACATTTTTTATAAAAGCTAACGGCAGAGTTTGCGGGCCATCCAATAATTGCATACGCATAGCCAAGTTCCCGCATGGATTCCAGAGCCATTAACAGCAAGGCTTTCCCTACACCCTTTTTTCTTTCACTTTCCAACACAGCCATAGGGCCGAAAAAATTTCTGCATGTCGCCTCATAACATGCGAAACCGATAAGTTCTTTTTCTCTAGTCGCAATATAACAGGTGACAGGGTTATTAGAAAAAGCGGCCCGCACTTCATCTGAATAATCATCTTTTGCACATATCCTGGAGAAAGCAATGATTTTACTCCTGTCAGGCGCTAATGCTTTTTTGATTCTGATACCACTTTTGGATAAATTTTCTTCTATGTCGTGTGAACAGGGAATATTATATAGTTTAACCAGCATATCTGCCATATGATTACCTCCCAAGATACCGATTGTAATTTGTGTTTCCCAGAAAACGGAAGTGCTCAGTCAACCTTATGAAAGAATATTGTCTGCTCTTTCATGGATATTTTCCCGACCTGCCAGCCATATTCCGCAAGTTCTTTCTTATATTTCAGGAAAGAGTGGTCAATCGGCACCCCCGCAATCATCTGAATCTCCTCAAAGGTCAACTGAAAAGATTCTTTTCCACTTTTCTGTACATATTCCCACAAAGCATTGTATTTACTCATTGCCATTCTCCTCTAATGATAACAAAAATCAGAATTTTCTGAATCTATGTTCCACTTTACAGAACCTGAAAAAACACGGTCACAAACATGATGATTCCTACCACAATGGCTGCTATACCAAAATAATAGCTTCTCTTGTTTCCATTTTTTCCATCGACAATCCAAAGCAAACCGCGCAGTATAAGAAGTAATCCTACAAAAATCGGAATAAATTTATTAACAGCTTCTATCATTCCTTTTACCTTTTCCTTCCTGCCCTCTTTTTTTCTGAAAAACATAAACGGCAGTATTGATGATACATAACAGCACAAAAAAGCCTGTAAAGTTAATCCAAATATCCCTGTATGCTGTTTTCGCCAAAGGTTCCCGCAGTCCGCTAAACCAAACATACGCGAATGCCAGCAGCAAAGAGGGAATATAGGCAGTCAAATATCTGAGAAGCATTGGCTTAACAGGCAGATTTGTGTACAGCTCAAATGCCGCTATCCCAATCAGGAGGATCATCGCTCTATCTAATTCATGCCAGTTGCCGCTTGGGTCTTCATAAACACCATTACAAAGGTACAAAACGCTGTTCAACAATGTTATTACTGTATATATAATTGAGTAAATCGATACGATACGAAGCCACTTTTTCTGATTCATTTTATTTCCTTTCCTTTCCAAAGCTGCAGCCTAACGCATTGATCCCTATACCAAAACAGAAAGGTTCATGCCAGATTCCGATTTCGATGCTTCCCCAGTTTTCGTATAAATTACAGGTTCCATCTTAATAACATCCGCTGTTTCCTCTGCAGATGTTCCGTTGTCTGCACCAATCTGAACAGAATCAGTCTTCCCATCCAATGTAGCCTTCCCACTTTCGCTGATGCTGATCGCATCCGTATCCCCCTTACGGTTTTCCTCTATCCTCTTTTTCAACTCCTCGCGCTGTTCCCTGCGTTTCTGAATAGCGTTTTCCTGCTCTGCTTTCGCTTTTTCTCTTGCCTCCTTTGCATCCTCCTTCATTCCTTTTTCAGTTGTCTTCTGGTAATCCTCTGCCTTATCTGCAAAGTCACTGGCATACCCCATTGCCCGTTCCATGACGGCTGTGTCTCCTCTGCGCTCTGCTTCCTTATAGACACGTATCGGTGTATTCATCAGTTTCATACTCATACTTGCCCCTGCAAGGCCTTCCATCGTTTTCGCATGCATCAATTTTGTACCTCCATCTGAAGCTTTCTGTACATAATCCTTTTGAAAAGTCCAATTACCGCTATGATTTCAACAATACCGGAAAACAGTGCGCATTTGCCACCATCTCCCGGTATTGATACTACACTAAAAATCCAACTCTCTTTTATTCTGATACAGCAGCATTCTGTCGCCTGTAGGTATCATTGTCTTTCTGGCTTAACTCGTTTTCTACCTGCGCCAGCTTTTTCTCCAGTTCCCGAATTTTCTTTTCATCTCCAGAAGCTGACTGAATCTGCTGTTCCAGCTGCTGTTTCTCTTCTTTCAGCTTTTTGATTTCCCTATCAACTTTATCCGTATTTGTGACACATTTCTCCTCCGGCTTTCCCTGGCTGTCCCCACTTACCTTCGGCTCTTTTCCATCTTCGCCTTCCACAGAACGGTCATCCGTTCCATCTGCATGGTCAGCTTTCGGGTCATCAAAAAAGATTTTCCGGCTGCCGTTCTCGTCCTTGCCTACCCAGTACAGTCCTGTAGGTTTTTTTCCCGATTTTTCACTGCTGATGTATTCATCCTGTGGTTCGGACAGCGTGCCGGATTTTTTCTCCTCTGCAGCCTTCTCTGCTTCCTTTGCTTTTTCCGCCCTCTCAGCGGCCTGTTTTTCCTTCACCCTTTCTGCATAGTCAGTTCTGGAATGTTCATAGTTTCCATTCACCTGCATTGCCATAAGCATGTTCCTCCTTTAATTTAATATTGTCAGGCGACTTCGTAGATGTCGCTTTGAGCCACCCCAATAAATGGCTTCCTTTTTCTTTTTCGACCGGAGAACGTAACACGTTAATCCATTTGCTGTGGGATACCTTCTGGGTGCTGTGAAAGGATCAGCAGCACATGGAGGACAAATTTATTCTCCTGTGTCTCGATGCTCATGGCGCCGCCATATTTTTCGGCTACTTTTTTTACATTCGACAAGCCTGTTCCTTTCTTGAACGTATCTTTTCCATGGAAGCTGTTCTCCACTTCTATCATAAGGAAATCGCCCTGAATACGCCCGAACACACGGATATATTTTTCTATGCTGGCATCCAGACTTTTTACTGCATGAATCGCATTGTCCAATGCATTTGACAGGACAATGCAGATGTCAATGTCCTTAATGTCACAAGGGTATGGCAGAAGTAGGGAACAGTCCGCGTCGATCCCCATGCTTTTTGCAATTCCCAGTTTGTTTCCCACCAAAATATCCACTACCGGATTATTGGTACTGCAGGGGAATGACATTTTTTCCGCTATATCGTCCATAGCCTCCATATAGCTTACGGCTTCCGTGAATTTCCCGCTCTGCAAAAGATTTTTCACCACTGCGATGTGGTTCCTGATGTCATGGCGGAACGACTTTGTTTCATCGTAACGAGCCTTCGCTTCCTCCACATACCGGTTCAGGGAATGTTCTTCCTGTTCCATCAGTGAAATTTCAGTGCTGAGGCGGAAATTTTGCTGCAGTTTCTTATAAGAGAACAGAATGCAGAACAGGCTTAAAAGTCCCAGAAAATACATGACCAGCATCTGCCCATGACTGAAAAAGTGTCCCGCAGGCCCTTTGTCCGCCAGAATCTCAAACTGGAAGTCATATTCAATCGCATTGATATAGTTACTCATAATAAATATCATCAGGATCGGAACAAAAATCAGAAACATCTGCTGCATTCCCATTGTGGTGTCAGGAGCATCCGCAGGACACAGGGCATCCACGGGATAAAGATCATCCCGGGAAAAATAGCGGTATACGATATAATAGCAAAACCCACTCAGCAAAAAGGACGCCGCCTCGCAGATCAGCATGGCCGCAATATTGCCTGTCTCATGGAAAAAAGCAGGCAGCCATGGGTATGGAAGGCTCATCAGTGCGTTCACGATTCCGCTGCAGAGCAACATGATTTCCGTTGTCAGCGTCGCATACAGAAGGGAAGCCTTAAAATTCGCATGGCAGGCAAAAGCCCCACATATCGAAATCAATAAGACAAACACCACAAAATCAACAATCGTGCCGCCTGAAATAAACTCGCCCACAATCACTGCACCTACCGCAAACAGGAAATAAAAAGGAGGCCACATTTTCTTTTTCAAAATTTTTACCAGAAAGTAAATCTGGAAAGACGTTTCAATCACGCCCATAATATATACATTAAAAAAATCTAAATACTCGTCCATGTTACCAGCCCCCACAATTGTTCTTCATATATTGCAGAACAACGCCGGAGAACTCCCTGCTCCGCAGCCGTGATACAGGAATCTCTTTGCCATTATCCATATAGGCAGTCCCGTTCTTATAGCCTTTTAAATGTTTCAGATTGATAAGATAACTCCTATGACACCGGTAAAAACGGTTGTCCAGCTTTGTTTCTAGGTTTTCAATCCGTTCATAATAATCAACAACCTCGCCGGAAGTCAGGTTCAGATATATTTTCCTGTCTATGATCTCACAGAAGATAATTTGATCCTTTGCAATGATGTGCCCCTCATATCCCTTTTGCACCAGCAGGCTGTCTTCGCTGGCGTTCTGCATGGAAGCATAAAGGCGCTCCATCGTCTTTTCAAACTGGTTTTTATCCACCGGCTTGACCAGATAGTCGTAGGCCTGTACCTCAAAAGACTGGAACACCATCTCTTTGAGTACTGTAATGAATACCAGAAAGCCCCGGAACTGATTCGCCCTCAGTTTCCTTGCCGTTTCCATACCGTCCATGTCCTTCATCTGGATATCCAGAAACAGAATGTCGATCTGCCCATTGTAGCTTAACAGCTCTTCGCCGCTGGAAAACATACGGAGGCTGATCTCCCGATTCTTTTTATGAAAGAAATCAGAAACAAAAGACCTTATATGATCAGACATATGTTTTTCATCATCACAGATTGCAATACGGATCAATGCGTTACCTCCTCATCATTCTATGTCAGCGGCAAAAGATACACTTCTGCCGCTGACATATACAAACATCTTATTATAGCCTGTCAGCAATGCCAAAACAATTTGATTGCTGTGAAATGTTTATCTGTTGCCGTAAAATGCATTACGATGTAGCCAAGGGCGTTTTACTATCAGATTGCAAAGACCATGTCATGTTTGTTCCCCTCCCATGGTTTAATATCGCTGCGTCGAGCGAAGTCAGTCTGTCGCTTTAATCCGCTCCACTAGGGAAAGCCTTCTGGTATAACGAACCGCACAGACCGAGAACACCGCCTGCACCAGAAGCAGCGCAGCTGCAAACACCAGAACCTGTAATACTGGGAAATGGTATGTGAGTTTCCCAAACATGCCAATCTGATCAAACACCCTGCACAACGCCATGCTGCACACAGTTCCCAGTGTCAGGGTCACAAGCAGCGTGATCTCCACATAGTACAGACACTCAAAGGACAGCATCCGGGACAGCTGACGGCCGCTCATGCCAACGGACTGGAACACGCCGAATTCCTGCTGGCGGGTAAGAAGATTGGTAATCAGCGTGTTGGCAAGATTGATCAGGGCAAACACAAAGATAAAAACCAGAATACTGTAAAGCCGGGTCAGTTCCCCACGCATGCCGATTTTAAGCTCAGCCGTCAGATCATAAAGACTGGAGACTCCCACCCGTTCATCAGGCCCAGCGCCAAATACTGCCCGCCGCAGCTGTTCACTGTCCTGTTCTGTGTGAAGATTTACACAGCCTGTAAAATCCGATATTTCTGGATAAAGGACGGACAGTTCTTCCTCCGGCAGAATAAAGAAATGAGCTGTGTTGCAGATTGGAACATTCTCGACAATTCCCATCACGGTATAAGTCTTCCTCTGTCCGTTGTAACAGGAGACGGTGACGGTATCCCCAACCTGATAGTCTGTCCTGTAAATCTCTTTGAGCGTGCTGCCTGACGGGCAGACCAGAATGCCGCTTCCCTCCACCAGCTGCCGGTAATCTGCGGTTCCCTCAAGAACTGCCCCGCCAGCATACATCTTCACCATATCCTCCCGGTCAATTCCCCTGACAATAAAAGGTTCATGCTCACGGTTGCCCGGGATTTCGCTGATGGCAGGGATTTCCACGCAGGCCATGCTGTATGCCGTGACATAATCCACGTCCGAAATAGAGGCGAGTTCTTTTTGCTGATCCTGTCCCAAAGGATTATCTTTCTGCATCTCATAAAATTCTCGTCCTGCGTAGTCTTCATATTGTAAAAGGTACTGGCTCCTGTCTCCAAACTGGGCTCTCGCCATTTCTTCTACGTCCACCGAATTTGCATAGGCGGAAATACACAGAAGCAGAATCCCGGTCAGACTTAAAGACAGCGCCGTCACAAAAGCTTTTTTGCGATTTCGGGAAAAATTCATCAGCGCCAGCCTGGTTATGGTCAGGCGGCGGTGCATCTGTCCGGAGATACTGCGTCCCTGATACCCGGAATAGGCAGTGGTACGGATGGCTTCAATAGCAGATACTTTTCCTACCATAGATAAGGGCTTTCTAGTGGCAGCCAGAACCATTCCATAAGTCAGAAAAAGAATGACCATTGCAGACCGGATATTGTCACGCCATGACCAGTAACCGGGTACAGCGATCCGTGCGATCACTGCGGCAAGAATCAGTCCAAGGGGAACTGCCATGGCAGTCAGGAATCGCCTCTCCCGCTTTACCACCCGCTTTAACTGCTGCGGCGTTGTTCCAAGCACTTTTAAGCGTCCGTATTCCCGCATTTTTCCCATCACGGAGATGTAGAAAATATTGTAGATCACAATCGCGCAAATGACGGCAATCAGTACTGACAGGACATAAATCTCCATTCCGCTTCCCAGATAAAGATCCACCATTCCAAAATAGCTGGAGCTGTAAAAGGTTCGATCCGCCGGTATTTCCATTTCTGAGAAGAACCGTTCGATGTCTGCGCGAAGCCTTTCCGACTCCATTACCTGACTCCCTTCAAAACGGAATCGCAGTTCATAAGGAGCTTGGTAAATGCCTGTGTCCACAGCAGTTTCTGGAATCCAGACCGTGAAAATCCGGCTGCTATTCTCTGATTCCAGAATGCCTGTGACAGTATAGCGATTCTCGCCGCCGCCAAGGTTTAGCATAACCGTCTGGCCAATTTCTGCCGGAAGGTTAAAATAACTGAAAAAAGAGCGCTCTATACAAAGCTCATTTTCTGCCTGAGGATAAGCCCCGACAATTTTGCCGTATCCCATCAGGTCGATCATCTCCGGGCTGACAAAGCTGACGTTCAAGACGCTGTCCTCATGGCGGACAGAGCCTGCATCGGCTGTATATCCCCATTTTTCAAACCTGCCCGTATCCACAAGCCGTGTGACCTCTTCTCTGGTCAGCCCGTCACAGCCGGCCTGATACTGTCCCAAGATATTGTCCAGTGTCTTCTTCTGCTGTGCCGAGTAGATAAAACACAGGGTTCCCATCAGACAGACGGCAAGGGCAATCGTAAGAATGATAAAAATGCTTCGGCGCCTGTCGGCTTTCATACTGCGGCCTGCCAGTTTCTTTTCCACCCTGCTGGTGTCATTTTCAAAAGGCCATGTCATGATCTTCCGCCTCCTTTTCGCATCTGTCCTCCTCCGGCAATCCTGCCGTCCTCAATCCTTACAATCCGGTCGGCAAGCTGGGCAATCTCGTTATTATGGGTAATCATGACTATGGTTTGGTTAAACTCCATGCTGGTACGCTTTAAAAGCCCCAGTACATCGGCGCTGGTCTTGGAATCCAGATTGCCCGTAGGTTCATCAGCCAGAATGATAGCCGGCTTGGTAATCAATGCGCGGGCGATAGCGACACGCTGCTGCTGTCCGCCGGAAAGGTTGTTTGGCATATTTTTCAGCTTATCTTCCAATGCCAGCATCTCCACAATCTCGTCCATGAACTTCCCATCTGCCGTGTCGCCGTCCAGCTCCACAGGCAGGACAATATTTTCATAGACATTCAGAATCGGCACAAGGTTATAGTTCTGGAAGATAAAACCGATGTTGCGGCGGCGGAAAATGGTCAGCTCCTCATCCTTCTTTTTTGCCAGTTCATCCCCACGGACAATGACGCTGCCGGACGTGGGCGTATCCAGCCCGCCCATCATATTAAGCAAAGTAGACTTGCCGCTGCCGGAGGTTCCTACCACCGCCACAAACTCCCCCTGCTCCACAGAGAGGTTGACGCCGTCTAAGGCGCGGGTAATGTTTGGCTCTGTGCCATAATACTTTTTCAGATCGATTGTTTGTAACACCGTCATAATCAAATGCTCCTTTTCTTTATTGATAAGGACATTGTAAAATCCAAATGTCACAGAAATGTCCGAAGCAGCATAAAAAATTCGGCTGAAATGTTACAAGACTCGGACATTTCAGCGACAACCTGCCACTGGCAGCTTGTCTGCACACTGTTGCGAAAAAATTTACGTCGGACAACCGTCTGCCCTATATTATCTTGCAGGGAGCATAATGGAAAATTCCGCTCCCTTGCCCGGCTCCGAAACCACTTTGATATAACCGCCCTGCCGTGTTACGATCTCGCGGGTTAGATACAGGCCAATGCCCACGCCCTGCTGTTCGTGTACTTCTTCCTCACGGTAGAAGCGCCGGAAAATACTAGCCTGATTGCTCTCGGAAATACCCTTGCCAGTATCAGACACACTCAGTTTTACATACATTTCCCATTGCTCTACTGAAATTCGGATGGAGCCTCCCACTGGGGTATACTTCACTGCATTGTCCAGCAGATTAAACACGGCTTCCGCCGTCCATTTGCTGTCGTGGGAAAGGAGGATCCCCTCCGGGCAGTCCACTGTAACGCAAATATCTTTTTTCTCCGCCGCATATACGATACCGCTGCAGGCCATCGCCAACGTATCAATCAGAGGGGCGTCTTTCTTCTCCAGCCGGATTGCTCCGGTTTCCAACCGGGAGGTTTTCACAAGAGCCTGAAAAAGAAATTCCAGCTTGTCCGTCTGGTTCTGGATACCTTGCAGGAACTCCCGCCGTTCTTTTTCTGTGACAGACTTTGAAAGCAGCGTATCCGTCACCATTTTCAAATTGCTTACCGGTGTTTTCACCTGATGGGAGACGTCCGACACCAGCATCTGCAGCTCCTGCCGTTCCTCATCCACCTTCCGCCGATTCTCCTGCATGATATCATACAGCCGGGACAGGCGGAAGCCGATACGAGCAAAAAGTGTTTCACTGTCCACGGCACGCACAGGCTCTCCGCTTCCGCTTATCATCTGATCCATTGCCCGGCACAGTTCCTTGGTAAATACGGAAAGCCGTTTGCTGAAAACTACTGTCAGAAGGAACATCCAAGCAAGAGCACAGAGCATCAGCAGCCCGCCGGTGGTAAGCACCCATATCTCGCCTGTCATCCATACGAGAACGGCACAGATGACCAGCATGGAAGCCGCCATACCGCCACATGTCAACAGGAATATCGTTTTTACAGAGATCCGCCCCAGACTCATTTTCGCTCGCCTCCCATCCACTGATACCCAATTCCGTAAATCGTTTTAATATAAGTATCGCCATCAGCCTCAATCTTGCCCCGTATCCGGCTGATGGAGGTAGTCAGGGTGTGTTCGTCCACATAGTTTTCATTCGTATCCCACAGCCGTTCCAAAAGGCGCTGCCTAGTAAGAATCTGTTTGGGATTTTTGCAGAACAGGTACAGCATCTTATACTCCATCGGGGAAAGGGTAAGGGAATTCCCATTTAATGAAGCGGACTGCTGCGAAAAATCCAAAAACAGTCTGCCGTCATCATAGAAATCCTTTGCCAGTCCACGGTGTTCCAGCATGGCGAACATCGCCCGTATTTTCCGCAGCAGCGCCCCAATGGAAAAGGGCTTGGTGATATAATCCACCGCCCCGACTTCATACCCCCGAATCTGGTCGCTCTCTTGGTCGTTGGCAGTCAGGAAAATCACCAGCGTGTCAGGATTCTCCGGCTTTATGAGCCTGCACAGGTCATAGCCGCTGCCGTCCGGCAGATTGATATCCAAAAGTACCATGTCATATTCCGTCTGCGTCAGTAACTGGGCAGCTGTGCCTGCATTCAGGGCTGATACGGTATCGTACCCCTCAGAAATCAGGTTGTAGGTCAGCGTTTTATTTAAAAGGGCATCGTCCTCTACCAGTAAAATCTTCTTCATGCACATACTCCTTTCCGGCTTTATGCGATACGTTCAGCCAGAACACAGTCAGACCGACAAATCATACCCACTCGAAATGTCCGCGAAATGTTACAGGGAATTATTTTTCCCTTATTTCGTCAAACAGACTTAACTGCACATAGTTATTTTTTTCTTCAAAGGTGTTTAGATATTCAAATATCTGTCTGTTATCATGCACAATGCCTTTTTCTGTGCATATTTGATGAAACAATCTCATTAAGCTGCTGTTCCTCGGACTATTCAGCTCATATTGACTACCAAAAGTACGTATATACTTTTCTTTCATGTGTGGGAATAATTGGTCTAATTGCTTGTAAAAATATTCCCGGCTTCCCTCGCGCAAAGTCATTCCCATGCCGAAACAGATAATGCCATATACTTTTGCCTCAATACAGTAATTCAAAATACCCATTATATTTTCTTCCGTATCATTGATAAATGGAAGAATGGGGCATAGCCATACAACAGTCGGAATACCTGCATTATGCAGTTCCTTTAACACTTCAAAGCGTTCTCGTGTCGTACTGACGTTCGGCTCCAGCTTTTTGCATAAACCTTCGTTGTAGGTAGTTAACGTCATTTGCACCACACATTTTGTTTTCGCATTGATACGTTTCAGCAAGTCTAAATCTTTCAAAACCCGACTTGATTTTGTTATCAATGTAAAACCAAAGCCGTACTGCTCCGCCAATAATAGTGCCTTTCTGACATTTCCAATTTCACTTTCAAGAGGAATATAAGGGTCTGTCATAGAGCCGGTGCCCAACATACACTTTGTGCGTTTCCGTTTTAGTGCGTTTTCTAATAACTCAATCGCATTTGCTTTGATTTCAATGTCCTCAAAATCATGTTCCATATGGTAACATTTACTTCTGGAATCGCAGTAAATACACCCATGTGAACAGCCACGATACAAGTTCATTCCATTTTTCACTGATAAAATTCCCTTTGCATGAACATAGTGCATGATTTTGTCCTCACATAATTTTACAATCCTTGCATTGCATAAACAGGAATAACGGATGCATCATTGCCTGCACTCAGTTGTTTTCATTTTATATCAGTCAATTGATATCCCGTTTTTGATATACCTTTACCGCAATCCGGTACGAGATAAAGAACCAGATAACAGGAATGCTCCTCGTCCTGCACGAAATCCAGCAGCATATCCAGAATATCATCCCTGACAACCGGGTCTAAGCCGCTGGTGGCTTCGTCTAGGATCAACAGTCTGGAATGATGGGAAAATGCGACAGAGATAGCCAGCTTCATCTTCATTCCTTTTGAGAACTGTTTAATCTGCTTATCGGACGGCAGGGAAAACTGTTTCAGCAGGCGCAAATAAACCTGTTCGTCCCACGTCCTGTAAATGTTTTTCATAACCCGGTTCAGTTTCCGGGGAGAAAGGATTTCCGGGTAATTGCTGCCATCGAACACGACACCGATCTGTTCTTTGATATCCCCATCCAGTTCCTCTCTGTCTAAAATGGAAACAATGCCGTCCTCCTTTTGAATCAGCCCTAAAGCTGCATTGATTGTCGTGCTTTTTCCTGCACCGTTTTCTCCAATCAGTCCGACAATGGAACCGTTTGGAACAGTGAACGAAACATGATCCAAAACAAAATCCTGATACGTTTTGGTAAGACCTGATACCATGAAAGCATTTGTCATCGCGAATCCTCCTCGTACAATAATGTTAATAAGCTGATTAATTTATCAAGCGGTATTCCGCTCATACGGGCGATTTCTATTGCATCATTGAAACAGCCCTCTATCTTTTTTTGCTGCTCTTCCAAATAGAAGTCCTGATTCCTAACAGATACATAGCAGCCTTTCCCTGCCGTCGTCTCAATAAAGCCATCTTCCTGCAAACTGTCATATGCCTTCTGCACGGTCAGAACACTGATCTGTAGTGATTTTGCCAACGCTCGGATAGAGGGAAGCGCTTCACCCGCCTTCAATTCACCGCTCATAATCTGCGTCTTTATCTGGGACACAATCTGCTCATAAAGAGGACGGCTTGCCTTATTACTTACAACAATCTCCAAACCATCACCGCCTATCTGTCTTATACTGTATTGCATATACAAGTACAGTATAAGACACTATAAGACAGTTGTCAAGATATATGTTTTCTCATTTTCTGGCAAAACAGTCCAAAAGAAAGCACGCCAAAACGACAAAAATCCCATTGCCCTTCGCGATGGGATTTATGAAAATTTATTCAACTGTAATCACTACAATCTTCACGGCCTCACTTGGGTGCTCTTCATCAAAATCAATCAGCCCCTGGTAACTAACCTCTACTTTATCGCCCACGGCAATCGAGAGATCTCCTTCTGGTTCCCGAGCGCTCTCCGTGGAAAATCCTTCTAGTATCTGGGCATTTTCCGTGGAAAAATAATAGAGCATGTCATCGTCCGGGTTTTTGATTGTGATTGTGCTGCCTTCATACTTTTCAACAATCCCAGCAATGGGATCGCACATTGTGTTTTCTTCGGCTTCTGTAATCTCCGGCTTTGGCAGTTCCACATCATTCATTTCTGCCGTTTTCGTATCTGCAATTTCTTCCTTATCCGTTTCCTGCCGGAAATCAGTCTCTACAGATACGCCATCTCCTTTTGATTCTGATGCGCAGGCGGTCGTTCCCATTGCCAAAGCAATCATAGACATCAGTATCAACTTCTTTTTCATTTTCTTTTTCATTATTTTTCTCCCATATTCTAAAAGAACCGTATTTCTGTGGCATGAAATTCATCATTTACAAAGCTGCCTTTCATCTCAACAAACATATGTTTATTCAAATCTTGGAATCCGGCTTCTTTGTATTCATGACTTTCTTCATCTTCATCAATGTTTCTCCTATAAAAACCGGTATCCTCTTCAAATATTACATGAATCAGCTGGGAATCAGGAAGATCAGCGTCAGAGCTTGGAGAACTGTATATTAAGGAACCATCTTCTGAAATTTTTACTTTCCTTTCCACAATAAAAAATGAATCCTCTTCTATCTTCCAAACCTTCCCCAGAAAATCCGCATCAACAACGGCGGCAATATCCGGTCCTAAAACCTGCCATTTTCCCGATGTATTTTCCTGTGACTCTGCCGTGTCTTTGTCATTATCTTTTAATGGCGTGTCAGTTTCTTCTTCCGGCAATATTTCACCTGACTGGGCTTCTTCTGTTTTAACAGCAGTTTCAGCAACGGAACCACATCCTACGGCTGCTATATTCAATATACAGACAGCGCCGAATAAGAGTATTGCTTTTTTTAATTTCATAAGTACCTCCTGTTTATCATCATAGAAATAATAGCTATTATAATCTGCCCGAATCCTTCAGGCAACCCGTTTGTTGCGAAATGCTGTCTGGATGCTGCGAGTGTTTGTGACTAGTACAGCATTTCCTAAGGAACTGTGATGAAATTACTTGTGACAAGTACGCCGTATAAATGTTCAGCTGCAAAGAAGAAAATCGCAGGCATAGCGGGCTATGTCAAGATTTTCTGATGACGCAGATGGACATTTAGACAAGTAATTGTCATGAGTAATTTCTGAACAGTTCCTAATCCCTCATACACTTAGCACTCGCTATTTACGCCATCGCCGCGTTGACAACGAAAGGCAGAAATCCAGCACAGAATTTTCATGCCGTATGAATACTGCCACACTTTAAGTACAAAACAACGTCCGCCTTTGCTGCCAGTTCATTTGAATGGGTGACAACTATCATACATTTATTTAGTTCATGTGCGCTTTCCTTCAATATACCCGCGATTTCGCCCGCCGTGTCCTCGTCAAGGTTCCCTGTCGGTTCATCCGCCAAAATAACAGGGGTATCAGAAGCCAGGGCGCGGGCGATTGCCACTCTCTGCTGCTGCCCGCCGGACAGTTTCATCACATTGCGCTTTGCTTCTTCTGCCGTCAACCCAAGCCGCAGGAGCAGTGCAAGAGCATCCTGTCTTGCTGTCAATGCCACATTTTCAACCGGCGTCATATAGTCAATGAGGTTGTAGCTTTGAAATATCAGTGCGACATGATTTCTCCTGTGGCAGGCAAGCCCGCACTGTGAAATATTTTCACCCTCAAAGAGGATTTCACCTTTCTGTGGGATATCCAGCCCGCCGATCAATGACAACAGCGTTGTCTTGCCGGAACCGGACGGCCCAAGAATGGCGTACATTTTCCCTGTTTCAAATTCCATATTCACGTTTGACAGTATCGGTCTGCCTTCCTCATAGGCATAGCAGATCTCTTTCATTTCCAAAACAGCCATTTTATCATCCTCCCTTTTCAGCTCATTTTCGATAAGATTTCATAAGGTTTCAGGCGCATTACCGCCAGTGAGGACCCCCCCATTGAAACAATGATAACGGCAATACCTATAAAACAGAGCTGCAGCACATTGTAAAAATCAATCGCAACGCCAATCTGCGCTGTATCTACCTCTGCCCCGTCTATCGAAGCTTCTACTTCCGGGGCGGTATTCTGACCGGAAGGCACATCCGACAGGGCAGAATCCTCCTTTATGCTGACCGCGATATCCTCTCCATACCCTTCCTTTACATAAACGACAATATCATCGTCTGTCTGTTCCTCATTGACCGAAATGTCCTGCTGCAAGAATCCGTCTGTAATCTGTCCCGCAACTGCGCTGCTCGTAAAATAAGCGCAGCTGAAAGCAACCACCGCTATCATCAAAACCTCTGTGAGATATTGTCCTATTATTTCTGTCTTCCCAATTCCAACGGAAAGGAGTATACCCGTTTCATGGATGCGGCTTCTTCCCCACATGGCAAGAATCAGTGAGAGGATGACTGTGCTTACCAATACGATCACCCATATTATAGATGACATCAAAGCCTGTAATTTCTGCAATGGTGCGGCAGCATCCAGATATGTCTGGTTATCTGCTGCAACTGCAAAAGCACGCCAGTCAATAGCAGAAAGACCTTTTACTGCTGACATCATGCTGTCAAGCTGTGCCGGATCATTCACAGTAAATACCACCTCATAAAATCCCACTGGCATATCCCCGAATAAGTTCTGTAAGGTATCTATATCAATAAAAATCTGGTTTTCCAGTTTTTCATACGTAACAATACTTTCAAATAGCGAATCAGGTTTCAGGATTTCATAAATACCAATAACCTGAACTTCTGTCTCCTCATCGCCCTTTAAGGAAATGGTGTCGCCTATTTTCAAGTTGTTCTGATCTGCTATATCTTTGCTGATAACCGCTGCATTACGCTCATTTCCTGTAATATGATTCCCTTCTTTTAGTTCCATTACCCCGGACTGAAAGAAGCTGCTATTTTCCGTACTGGCAACAGTCCTAGCATATACCTTGTTATTCAGATCCCCTTTTAATGGAACATTGCCGGGAAAGATAGTGAGACTTGTAGAGACAAGTGTCTGGGCTGATGCATCATATTTTTCAATGCCGCTGATCTCCATAATGGCATCGATCATATCCTGTGTAACGGGAAGCTCCGTGTAAAGGTCAAGAGCGCCTTCCCCATCATCCTCTATCCTGAAATATGGGTTGCTCTCTGAAAGTTCAACTGAAACGCAAAATTTGCCGCCTATAGCCTCCCTCAATTTTTTTTGCGCCGCCTGTGATGCTTTCTGAATCGAAAGCCCAGCCAATACAAAAGTTGCCATAATAAGGAAAATGAAAAAGAGCAGAATGCTTTTTCCCTTTTTTCGTGTGACGTAGAGATACGCCCGTTTATAAGTTCCCATTTTGATACCTCCGTTTTCTTCTATGATTGATTCTGACACTGGTATCGTACACCCCCAATGTGGAACTATTATGAAACGTATGTAAAATTGAAATAAAATAGAAAAAACTCCCCAGTCCGCCGGAGAGTTTGTTATAAATGAATTGTAAATCTCATTCCCTGTGGTTCTTCCATTGCGCAGAATGAGTAAGAAATGTCCATTGTCTTGAATACTGTATCTACTATATACAGCCCAAGCCCGTTGCCGCCCCTGTCGCGGTCTCTAGCAAAATCGGGGCGATAAAACGGCTCAGCGATATGCCGCAGTGCCTCTTTGGGTATGGGAACGCACTCGTTTTCTATCAGAATATCACGCCCGTCGAAATACACAGAAACTGTTCTTCCCGATTCCGTGTATGCCACGGCATTGGCAAGGATATTTGACACTGCTTTTCCAAACATCTGCGGCGGCAGTACCGCTTTAAAGCTGTCCGGCAATTTCAGACAGAAGTTGATGCCCTTAGCCTTTGCAATCAGCATATAGGGTTCGCACAACGAGGAAAGCATCGCTGACAGGTCAATTTCCGCTGCGCCTTCATTCTCTGCGGACAGCCCTGCCTTTGAGGTTTCAAGGATATCATGTATCATGTCCGCGAGGTGTCCTGTCATTTCCCTGCACTCCGGCAGGTACGTGTCATAATCTTTATATTTCCCGACACCGAGTATCATATTTTCCAGCGTGGCATTCAGCGCGGTGACTGGCGTCTTCAATTCATGGGAAGCAGCCCGCAGAAAATCAACTTTTGACTTCTCGATCTCACTGACACGCTGCTTCTCGATCTCAAGGCTCTCAATAGCTGACAACAGGCTCTTGTATAAATGATTGATATGCTCCGCTAAGATGCCTATTTCATCATTGGCGTGAATCTTGCAGACAGCACCCTTTTCCATACGCGCCATCTGTTCCGTCACCGCCCCGATCTGTTTTATGGGCACTGTGATCTTTCGTGAAAATACAAAGGAGCAGGCTATGGAAATAATCACGCAGCATGCTAAAGATATGGGCAGTGCTCTCAGAACGGTCTGCGTAACATACACTGCCACATTCAGGCTTGTGTTGAAAGACAATTCATCGTGCGGACTGACTGAGATTACCAGCCATTCCGGTTTCGTAAATATATAGAGCAGTAAGTGGGCAATCCCAACAATAAAAAGCATCAGCCCTAACGTGTAAAGAAATGTTTTCGGGAATATCTTCATCTGTTTCATTGCTCCACCTCATATTTATATCCTATGCCTTTAACGGTGACAATGCAGTCAAGCCGCAGCTTCTTGCGCAGGTTTTTAATATAGGTATCAACTGTCCGATCAATGATCAGGCAGTCATCTCCCCACAGATCATCCAATATCTGTGAGCGGGTAAGCACCAGCCCCTTATGCTCCACCAGCAGCTTTAGCAGATCTATCTCCTTCGGGGTAATGTCAATCCTGCCATTTTTGTCCTTTGCTGTGTAGCCGGAAAAGTTGACCGTTACCTCCCCAAAAGTCATGATGTCCGTTATCACGCCTTTCCCGCTCCGCCGCAAAAGGGCTGTGATACGTCTGCCCAGCAGAACCATAGAAAACGGCTTTGTGATGTAATCATCCGCCTGTTCATCAAAACTTGCCACCTGCGTATGTTCATCTTCAACCGCCGTAAGCATAAGGATAGGAACCGCGCTTTTCCGGCGTATCTCATGCAGGACGGAAAGCCCAGATACTTTGGGGAGCATGAGATCGAGTACGATAAGATCAATATTCCCCCTGTCAAATACCCGCAATGCCTCGCCGCCATCATAAGCTTGAATAATCTCATGACCTGCTGATCTCAAATATTCACATACCGCCTCATTTGTTTTTCTGTCATCTTCCACAATCAGTAATACCGCCATATAAATCTCCTCCTAGTCTTTCAAGTATACCATATCAATGTGGAATATATATGAAATCTTTTGTTTTCTATATGCTCTGGCGCTGTGTTCCTACCGTTCTTCAAACTGGAATCATTATCAATATTTCCGCTATTTGACAACACGAATACTATAAACTCTCGTAATTTACTCATGTGAGATAAAGAAGTAAACGAAGTGTAAAAATTTTGCCGTTCCCTGTCCGGCTGACTGCCCGACTAAAGAGTAATAGATTTCGATTTCCTGTCTGCAGAGCTTCCCCGGCATTTCCCGCCAAGGGCTTCCGATTCGTGGATTACGATTTTCTCCACATACTCCCGCAACAGGGTCTTAACTTGACCCACATTTATACAACATAATTTCGACAGGCAAGTAGTGCTTATAATACTTCTAATTCCTGCCAAATAGACCGTGCCGCGGGCAGTCAGCACAGCGCAGAGAGAAAGGGCAAGGCAAATGA
>Ga0137308_100339_pt1 | contig 84131 bp, 75 predicted proteins | sample Inofrocosms_June_FD_97181 | JGI IMG/M metagenome (GOLD analysis project Ga0137308, IMG submission 97181) | Mouse cecal microbial communities from Vienna, Austria - N-Acetylneuraminic and N-Acetylglucosamine D2O microcosms_June | ecosystem: Host-associated > Mammals > Digestive system > Large...
AGAATGCTTAGAAGCCCTTAGTATTCTGCTGGTCAACCAGGGGCGCAGCCAAGCGGCACCTTTAGCTGCCAGCAGGCAGCGAACTAGGTGCCGCGACCGTCCACAGCCACAACGTGCCAGCAGGATACTTAGGGATTCTTAGCATTCTGGAACGGACGCAGCCAGGGGAGGCACATCCTCTTTCACAGCGTCCCTTCCTGTAAAAATTTACCAAAGCAATCAAAAAAATCTCTGCCCGTCCTATAGCTGTACCACAGGATGAGACAGCTCAGAGGAAAGCCGCTCTAACTCCAGCCCGCAGATCCCGCGCCTCAGAATACTTTCAGCTACGCACAGATGCACAAGGTAATATACCGTTCCTTTCGGGCTGCGCACATGCAGGATGCCGGGTGCTCTTTTGGCAAAATCCTGCTCTTCCACCCATACAGCAGCCGGCATCCCGTTTGAAGCAGTTTCGACTTGCTTCGGAAGGTAGGAAAGAGCAGGCAAAAACCAAAACGTTCTCAGGTCTTTTCGCGGCGGATCGATAAATACACATGGGCGCCATACCTGGCAGGGGAGATACAGCGCAAGCAGATGCTTTAGCCGGTCGCTCACTAAGTGTTCACGCGCAATGTAGTCAAATTTGTCCAAAATGCCGACCTGCCCGATCGTACGTACAGAAGGTTCCATTGGATCAGAAGCTTTTTCTGGCGGCGCTTTTGGGATGGAGACAGTTCCTGACTGTTTTAAAAGAAAATAGTCCATAATGATTCCTTTCTGGATCGTAGCTGTTTTTAGCTGCGATCGATAATCTGCACCGCCCGGCGCTGGCTGTCTGACAGTGCAAAATGCGCGGCTGTCCTGCGCTCTAGGATAGTGCCGTTCATCGTTGCTCCGGTAAAGTCGGCATCCCGTATTTTTGTGCGTGTAAAATCTGCACGGGAAAGATCCGCATTTTTAAAGCAGATGCTCCGATAACCGGGGATGAACCAGTCTGTATGATCTGGTACACCCCGGTAGCCTTCTGCTGCGCGAAAATTTGCGTTTGTTAAGTCTGCCCCGGTAAAATCTGCTTCGTATAACTGGCTGTAGCGGAAATCCGCGTTACGCAGATTGGCATGGCAAAACCTGGTGCCATACAGCAAGGCATCCTGAAAATCGGTTCCTTCAAGCGCTGCATGGCTAAGGTCGGCGTATCGCAGGTCGATTTCCGAAAGGTCAGCGTTTGTGAGGTCAAGCCCGCAAAAAGATTCATATGCGTAAGCAAACTCCAGCCGCAGCGCGAACCAGTCCAGCGTTTTTTGTGAAGAACGCATGCGGTTTTCTTTGTAGATCGCTTCTGTAAAAGCCATATATTCTCCGACATTGATTTCAAACGCGTCGGCACGCCGAAGGGAAAGAAACGGCTCTGCTTTTATGCAGGGCAGAATCGAGAACCGAAAGGCAGCGGTTATATATTGAAAAAACGATGCAGCGCATGAGAGCAGGTAAGCAAGTGTTTCCTGCGCCGTAACTGCGCCTGCAAACCGTTTGCGGCAGGACATCAGATCTGCCCACAGTTCTTTGTATTTGAAAAAGAAAGGCGATAGGTCAAAGCTGCCTATGATGCGCTGGTGCGGGTCAAAGTACCAGCGATTGTCGTAGGCGCGTACCTGTGCAGTGTGCTCTGCGTGTATAAGGTTTGTATATAAGAGGGTATATTCTAAGTATGACAGCTCGCCTAACTGCTCGTTTTTCTGCATTGATCGGATTGTTTCACAAACGGACTGAAAGTGTTTTTGAAAAACGGGCGCATAGGTATCGAATTGGTTCTGGTACAAGTCTTCTAGTTCAAACAGCTTTTGGTTTTTTTTCTGGTTCGCATATCGCATATATTCATCTGTCATAGAAATTCTCCTGGATGTCAAATTGATTTGAAACATATTGTACCTTAATTTTGTCAAAAATGAAACAGTTATCATATAATTTGTAATTTATTTGTTGATAATTACCAAAATAGTTCAAAAATGAATGAAAATTGTAAAAAAATGTAGACAAATGAAGTTTTATAATATATGATGAAAATAGTAGAATTAAATAGAGCCATAAGGGACAATGGAGGATATTGCATGGAAATTATAGAACAGACAAACCGCACGATCCTGTTCGACGTCGTGAATCCTGAAGTGTTTAATATGTTCAATATTATGTCAGATGTGGATGAGAATTCAAGAAGCCTTACGGACGAAAAGGTAGCAGAGATTAACGATGCTTTGCTGGTCAGGAATTTTGATGATTTTTTAAAGAAGTTCCAGCCTACAATTTACAGTTATTTTGATCAGGAGCGCGGCATGGTATATGAGCTGACAAAGCCTGCCGGGATTCCAGACCCGCTTGTCAAAAAAATTGTGATTGACCGGAATAATACATTTTTAAAGATGTTTATTTCGATTATGGATAACAAAAAAGCATCTGGGGCGACGAATGCGTCATTTAACTATGAAAAAGTAACGGAAATGCTTGCGCCGCACAGGACATTAAAAGAGATTAAAAAGCTCAAAAAGGATATTTCCTATCTGGAAAATAAAAATGCGGAATTTGAAAGCGATTCTCCGGCAAAGCAGGATGCAGTACTTAAGCTAAAGTCCAAGCTTGACCGCACGAAAAAATATTACAATGAGACAGCTTCCCAGTTGACGCTGATGCTCGGCATGATTAAAGACAATCTGGATACGGCTGTCAGGGCATCGCAAAAAGGGATTACGGAATTTCAGCCAGCACTTCCTGTGTTTAATGAAAATGCGGAAATCATAGCCTTGCAGGTGTCGGACAATCCGGCAGGGCTGCTCACAGACAAGGGCAAAAAGGAAGAGAGCACGCAGCTTGCAGCAGCAGGCAAAGCAGAGCTTGCAGCAGCTTTAGATGCGCCGAAAAAGCAAAAGATCAGCTATAAGGAGCTTTCTATTTCCGTGATCGAAGAACAGTATAATGAGAGTATGCGGGAGCTTTATTCCAGCGTCGGACAGGAATACGACGAAGAATCCGCGGCATCTTCGCTGTCTAAGGAACTGATCGTAGCGGCGTTTACAGATAAAATGCCGGATAAACTGATTGCAATGGATATTAACGACAAAGTAGAGCTTTATAATAAATATTCTGCGATTAATACAAGCTGGCAGAAAGCGTTTATCCGTACGGCAAAGCTGCTGATCGAAAAGATTTTAAGTGTAAAGGCATTTTTTGACCAATATCAGCCGAAGTCTCCGATGATGCGTCCGACGCTGCTGATTGTCAACGCCAGTATGGATGAGATTCTCGAAGAAAAAAATCTGGAAAATCTGAAAAAATATCTGGAGACAGTCAACAATAAGTCGGATTACAGCAATACCGTCTGGTTTGGAATTGTGCCGAATATTGAGTATTCAGAAGAACGGGAAATCGACCTGGATGAAGATACGATGCGCCAGTTCGGTTATACAGGCGACCTGGATAAAGGAGTGACGCTTGTACCAACGCCGGTTTCGGATTTGCAGTTTTTGCTGGATGCGGTGAAAGGCTACCGGATACAGATCTTTTTCTCATTTGAAGCAAGTGAAGACACGACGTTTTTAAAGCTTGCGACGCATGGGATGGATCAGTATATGGAAAATACACAGGATTTGGAAAATAGCGACTATAGCCGTTACGCAATTCCATGCCTGCCGAATTTTACGGTTATTCCAAGCAATAAGTCGCGCGTTGTATTAGGCTCTAAAGCAATCCGCCATCCTGATGGCACGCTGGAGTTTTCCAAAGACAGGGATGATTTTATGAAGTTTTGGATATATGGCGTATATATCGGGGCGGCATATGTGGCGGCAGGGATCGTCGCAGCATACCAGTGCCCGAACTTTTTATCGTCCAGGTTTGCAGGAAAAGTGAAAAAAGAATATCCGGGTGTGAGGTTTGATATCGAAGCCGGAGATAACGCACTGACGGTTACAACGACGATGCCAAAGGAGATCGCAGGCTATACGGCAGAGACAAAGGGCGTGATCAATGAACATAAATATGGCTTTGTGTTTTCCTCCGATAAAAACCAGATCAATGGAAATTCGATCAATTTAATTACCGTATACAAATCCCGCTGCATGAATGAGAGTAAAAACGGCGGATTTGAAAGTATTTTCCGTGAAACGACAAGGACGTACCTGTACCGGATGATCGGTGCGATGACGAGTGATTATAAAAAGGACAGAATTGACAGGATCTTTGAATCAGGTGGAAAAGTAAAGGAGTGGCAGCTCTCGCCAAATTACGCCAACTCGATCTTAAGGGAAGGCGACGGCATTGAAAAGGGCGACTGCAATGATACCACTTATAATATAGAGATCAACTTTGCAGGAGTTTCTGAAAATATGGAGCTTCAGATCAATACGGATTAATGGGCACAGCCTGTTAATAAAAAATTATGGATGGAAAAAGGAAAGGAGGTACATGCATGGCATACAAAATCGTGATTGCCGATGTGACGGAGCTGAGCGAGGAAATTATCGATGTTTCGTTCAATTCCAAAATCCCGGAGGATTCGTTTGCAAGATCTTCGGATATTGAAGCGGAGCTTGTGATTCATGGAAAAGTTTCCTTCGACGCGGACAAATTATTTATGCGTGATGCTGCAAAGAGCATGGCAACCTGGGCTTTGGTAAAACCAGAAAGCGCAGATGCTTACAAAAAGGTAACCGTAGAGTACCAACATGCGACAGCACCAAGAAAGTATGAGTTTTCTCATGCGTTCGTAGTATCGTATAACGAAAAATTCACAAAGACAGACGGTGAATTTGTGCTGATACTAAAGCAGAAGAAGGACAGGATCGACGGCGTAGTGATCGAATAATCTGGAAAGAAAAGGCGTGCAGTTTTTGTACGCCTTTCTGGTCATACATAGGAGTGCATATGAAAATAAATCAGACTGCGGGCAGATGTATCCTGGCATGTCTTTTGGTATTCCTGCTGGTTCAGATTTATTATTTATCCTGCTATCTCATTCCTGCAAGCCCACAGGAGCCGTGGGAAGAATTGTCTGTCTTATATCTGGTGCAGTCGGTATTTGTAACAGCCTGCATCTGTGCGGTATTTTTCGTGCAGCTCTGGGAGCGGGTACGCCGTGACGCGGCATCGCCGTTTGCGCGTTTGCTGCTTGTGAACGGGGACGGGCAGGTAAAAAAAGAGGTGCTGTTGCAGGGTAGGTATTCGTTTGCCATTACGGGAAAGAAAAATGGCAGGGAAGTGTTTGTGGAGACTTCACAGATTCTGGAACCAGGCAGGTATTTATATGGCACCTGCAATCTGGTCAAAGGGCGCTGGTATTTGGAAGCGGCAGCTTCTGACCGTCCCATAGGATTAAAAAGGGAATGCGACAATGTCATATACCGATTGAAAAAAGAGATGCCGTATCTGCTGCTTGATACAGACGTTATTTATGCGGATACTTATAAAATTATATTCAGGAAAAACGAAACAGGATCTGGAGGGAAGGAACATGGGGCTGATCCGTTGTGAAAACGGCCATTTGTTTAGTCAGAAAAGATACGGGAACGTATGTCCTTACTGCAACGTGGCGGTAAATAAAAACAGCAATAAAGAGGAAGATCCGCTTGGAAAATACAGCGATGTCGTCTATTTAAACGATCTGGAAGTATTAAAGCCGGTTACCGGATGGCTCGTCTGCCTGGAAGGGCCGTCACGCGGCAGGGATTACCGGATTATTGCGGAAAAAAATTTTATGGGCAGAGCCGGAGATATGGAAATTCGGATTCTGGGTGACGATACGGTATGCCAGAGAAACCATGCGATTATCGTCTATGACCCAGAGAAAAACAGAACGATGCTTCTGCCCGGAGATTCGCAGGGGCTTGTATATATACTTGATGACGAGGATAATTGGGATGCGGTATACGAGCCGCGTATGTTAGAAGCAGGGGACAGGATTAAAGTCGGACAGAGTGTCTTTATCTTTGTACCGTTATGCGGGGAAAACGACGGATTTGTATTTAACTGGAAAGAGAATGAATAGGCGTGCAGGAGACATACAGAATCGGAAACGCGCAGTCCATTGGCAGCCGCCGCATACAAAGCAATTACTTTGCAGCAAAGATACGAAAAGAAAACGAATGCCTTGCCGTCCTTACCGATGGAACGATCGACCATCCAAACGGCAGGCGGTGCGCTGTTCTTGCGGTAGAGGCATGTATGCAGGAGTTTATGTATTTGCCGCAGGAAGTCACGGTGGCTGCATTTTTTGACCATGTAACAGCAAGGATATTAAGGGATATGCGGGAACTGCTTTATTTTGGAAAAACACCGTATTTGTCGCTTAGTATACAATATATGCGGGATGCGCAGTGTTTTTATTATTCGGCAGGCAGCAACCGGATGTTTCTTTTTGACGGTATGGACTGTAAGATTTTGACAGGAGCAGCTACGACAGATCCTGCATCGGCAATGCCACAGACAGGATGTACAGCATTAAAAAAAGGGATGACGGCAGGGATGCTTTCCTTCGGAGCGTGGGAAGCATTGCAGGAAAAAGAAATCGTTTCTGTACTGCGCAAAAGGGCGCATCCTTATGAGAAAGCACAGCAGATGCTTTTGCATAGCAGAGAAAAAAACAAAAAAGCGGCAGGCAATGCGACCGTTCTATTAGCAGAGGGGTGTTTATGAGAAGTTTAAACAGTAAGCTGGTGATGGATTTTATATCGGAGCAGGGATACGATTCGGTAGAAAAGACCTATGTTGCCTACACCCCATTGGAAGATTATATGTGTATCGCGGTAGCAGAAAGCTATGATAATGAGACTGAGGAAAACAGCGCACGGCTTGCGGTAGAAGCCGTACTGACGGCATTTGAGAAAAAACCTTCGCTGAAGCGGCTGCGTGACTATATCCAGTACGCAAACGAACAGATTATCCTGCACAGTACAAGAAACGAGCTGAAAGTAAGCCTGACCGTGCTTGTATCGGACTATACGAGAATGCGTTACGCGTATTGCGGAAATACACGTATTTATATACTTTATGAAAATATATTTACCCATATCAGCAAAACGCAGACACAATATCACCAGATGATCGAAGAGGATGCACAGGTTCAGCCAGACGGCGCACAAGTACACAATCTGACAGAATATCTGGGCAAAGAAAAACACGTTCGGCTGTTTTTGTCCAAAACGATGGAGCTTACGGAAGGCTCTACAATATTATTTGCCACAAGCAATTTGTGGGGGCGCCTGTCTGAGATCGAGATCCTAGACGCATATGAATATACAAAAACAGGCAGGGAATTTTTGGAGATCTTACAAGAACTCCTGCTAAGCCTGCAAGAAGAGTATGACCAGAGGATGGGAAGCTTTACAGCAGCTTTCCTTTATATAGAAAAGACTTATAAAGAAGACATTCAGAAAAAGAAAAAAAGAAAACGTCTGTTTATCCTTTTAGCGGTAGTAGTAATTGTGATCCTGCTGCTTGTTCTTGTGGTCGTAAGCTGTATACGTGCGCTTGACCGCAATCAAATGCGGGAGATTCAAAAACATGACCAAAGGGGCAGGCGGTATATAGAATACGAAAACTATGTCAAGGCACTTGAGGAATATGAACAGGCAGTGGCGCTTGCGAATAGCATGAACTATAAAAACTGGCAGTATCTGGAGCAAAAACGGGAATTGGAAGAGATGGTCACTGATACAGAGGCGATGCTGATTCTGCATCAGGAAGCGGAAGCGGCTTTTTCAGGCGGAGAATACGAAAAAGCAGGCAAGCTGTACGCACAGATTCAAAAGGAAGCGACCTACCAGCAGTTTTTATCCCTTGCCGAAAGTGCAGAGCAAAAGCAGGAAGAAATTGTAGCGCGTATGCAGATCTTGCAGCATATTTCGCTTGGGGATATGTATGATGCCACACAAGATTATGAAGAAGCGCTGCTGCACTACAATCGTGCATTAAATGAGCTGACCAAGATCATTGACCTTGCGCTTGAGGGGGATGTGCAGGCAAAGATTTTTGCGATCCGCCAAAAGCAGCGGGAAGCAATACAGGCGGAGGAAGAAGCAGAACAGGCGGAAAAAGAGGCAAAGCAAGCCGAAGAAGAGGCGAAAAAAGAAGAAAAAGCCGCCCAGAAGGCCGCCGCTGCCGACCGTGCCGTCATTAAAATCAATACGCTTCTTGTAAACGCAAACGCTGCCCTGGAAGAAGGGCGTACGGCAAGAGCCAGAGAGCTGTATCAGCAGGCGCTGTCCAGATATAACAAGTTTTCCGGTTCCACCGAGGATGCGGATAAGCTTTTCCAGGATTTGACCGCGTTGGGACAGGCGATTACCGAAGCGGAAGTCAAGGCAAAGGAAGCAGCCAAAGAAGAGAGGGCCTCTCAGGCGGCGCAGTATGCGATCCAGGCAAAAGAAGCAGCCAGAGGAGGAGACCGAAAAACAGCGCAGACGTTGTATGAAAAAGCATTGGCGATCTACCAGGAGTTAAATATCTGGGACGAAAAGACCGAAGCATTGTACGATGCACTTGATGAACTAAAGAATGAAACACAGCCAAATCAGGACAATGTGCAAAACAGCGAGCAAGGCGAAGCACAGAATGAGCCGCAGGAATAAAGCAGGATACAGGGGGAAGCATGATGGAATACAAAAAGGAATTATTGCAGTCCAGAATCGCAGGAATTAAGGACCCAATACAAAAAAGGCTTCTTCAGGATGTATTAGTCGATGTGTTCGGAGAGCTGCTTGACTACAGTGAACAATGTTTTTTAGATTTAGAGCAGAAAATAGAACATGAATACAGTGATCCTTGTTCCCATTATTTTATTTTCACAGGCATCTGCAAAAAAGACGGCATAGACAATGCCAGCCGCAGCTTGTTTGAAGTCCCGCTGCAAAAAGAGCGGGACGAGGCGGATGCAGGATATCTGGGGACACTGTTTTTGGCATGTGATTATAAGGCTGTGTTAAGGTGTATGGCAAACGTTTATCCGGTAACTGTGCTGACGGACAAAGGAGAATATGCGACAACAGCGGCGCTTTGTTACAGCAAGAGATATCAGGATACGTTTCGGTGGCTGTACGAGCAGTTTGGAGCGAACAAGCGGCAATGGCATACGATCAACTGCCCTTATTTATATAAGCTTTTGGACATTATCGACCAGGAAGCGAAAGTGCCAAAAGATGCGGCAGTACAGAAAGTGTCTATACAGCTTGGAGAATTTTCTGATTTTGTAACAGACGATCTTGTACTTGTATGGAATGTGTCGAAAACCATCTGCAAGCCTAAGACGGACATTGCCGCGGCAGGTGTTTCTTCTTATTATATACATCAGATCCCAATCGACGATCCAGATGCAGGCTACCTTGCTGTACCAGAAGCAGAAGAGCTGTTTTCCGTTGTTTTTTCGGATTGTGAACGCCATCTGCTGGTGCGTACCGAAAACCAGGCATATCACGAGCTGGAGATTTTAAAAGTGGAGCCGTATTATCCAGAAAAAGATCACACGCAGCTTTTGTATCCCTTGCAGTCCAATCAGAGAATGATGCGCCCTACAGACGTTCAGGCGCTTAGCCAGCCGCGTTTGCTGTGGACGAAAGGAGAGGTCGCGCGTATGCTAAGCGCATATCAGGTATTCAGCGAATTTGAGCTGGTGGATGTCCGTCCCGGGACGCAGGAAGACAAAATGGAAGTGATGGATATGAATCCGTTTATCCGTGTGCATACATTTTTGAAACAGAAACAAAAGTTGGTGCTGATCCTTCATGCCAGGGATCCGGCGGATATTTTTCGGTATGAAAAGATGTTTTTTTTGTTGGCGGAGCTTCAGCTATGTACACAGGAATATCAATGGACGGGCGTTTTACAATAGTGTTTTGGCGGGCGTTTTCTAAGGAGATCGTATTATGACAGAAAGCAATCAGATCTGGGCACCGTATTTATCTGTGATACGCAACGGCGGCGACTTGCCGCGGCTGCATTATACCGTAAAGCATACGAGAGTCTCTCCGTATTTGGAGATGCAGGCGGACAGTCTGCATGGAAACGGCACATATGAAGATGGGCAGGCAAGGCTGGAAGTCAATCCATACGTCCGCTTTTTTTCGATTTTTGATCCATTATTGACATCGGAAGATCTGGGCTATGAAGAGTTTGAGCAGGCGCTTTCGGATATTATGCTGCATGTATTGGCTGATCTGGATCTTAAAATGGGCATGTGCAGGCATGATTTTTATATCCGGTTTTTTATGCGTGATATGGAACAGGGCGTGTTTGGCGGAGCAAACGAGCTTGCGGTATTCTCGGTGACGGAAAAACGAATGGCTGCGGAATGGCTGCTTTCTTTTTATCGTACCAACGACGCGTCTGTAAGCTTATTAGGAGCGGTACATGCGGTGCTGCCGGATTGTGAGATTTATATTCGGGAAGGGGAAGAGTTTGTATTTTATATGCGTCAGCCGTGGGAGGAGACAGCGGAAAAAAAACTGCGGTATTTGATCCGGCTGTTTTTGCCGCTATCTTGCTTGTGTACGATACATTGGACAAAGACGTATGGAGTCGTTGGATATGAGGATACTATGCAGTTAGAAGATTTTGTTTTGGCTTAAGCGCGTCTTAGATTGGAAAGGAAAGCTTATGCATTATGAGACTTATAAACTTGGAAAACTGAAAAAGAATCCAATCCGGCGCCTGTATACGCGCGAAGAACTAGATGCGTTTGAGCTGCCAAGGCTTAGGGAGATCTGCCGTATGGAAAATATTAAGCCGCCGACGACAGATATTTTGCATCACAAAGAGGAACTTGCACGCCTGCTGTACCGTTATCTGGGTGCCGTAAAAAATCCTGGCATAGCCGTATATGCGGCGGAAGGGTGCAGGCGCCTGGAAGAGGTGTTTGAAAAGGCGCAAGCCGTGCTGCCAGGCGGCGGGATTGAACTGCCGGCGCGGATGGAGCTGTATCAGGGACAGGCATCGCTGTATGAAAAAGAGGCTCCTTATTTGGTCACGGCGAGGCAGGAGCTTGGAGGATACGCATTTTTGACCGATGAGGCACATTCGATTCAGGCGGTGCTTTTGCTGGATGAAGTGCGTGCAGGAACGTACCGTCTGCGGCTGGATCGGGAAAGAATGTCGCCGGAAATTCCGGTGGGCAGGTTCCGTCAGTGGGAGCTGCGGTTTTTAGAACGAACGCAGTCTGAGGAAGCCGTGCGCTGTTACCAGGGAAAGGAACGAAAAAAAAGCACGATCTCTAGTATCTGTGTCCCTGTTCCAGAAGTATGGGTAAAGGAAGTACCGCAGTCTGAGGAGCCGTTAATTATCGACTATGGGACTTCTTATACGACCGCAGGTACTTACTTTCAGGCGGCAAACCAGGCATCAGGGGAGAAAATCTTATTTCCTATCGTGTCAGGCTGCGAAGCAAAACAGCAGGGGAGCTGTCGAAGCTGTGCACTGTGTCCGAGCGTAATTGCGGTAAAAGATTGCAGCGACGGGATTGCGGAGCATATGACGTTTTTGTATGGGGAAGAAGCGGTACAAGAAGAAAAAAACAGAGGTTTTTTAGCGCGCAGCAGTATTTTTTACGATATGAAACGCTGGGTCGGACGTTACAAAGAGCGCATTCAGGTCACAGACCTTGAGGGGAATACGTGTGAAGTGGAACGATTGTTTTTAATTCGCAGTTTTTTACGCTATATTATTGACCGCGCGCAGCAGCAGAACAGGGTCAGGTATCCAAAGCTGTGCTTTACCTGTCCGGTCAAACAAAAGGCGCTTTCTCTGCGGATGTACCAGGAGGCGCTTCCAGAATATGAAGTAATGACGGAGCATGTTACCGATGAGGCAGTTGCGGTGGCATACCATTTTCTGGAACAGAGCGTACGGAACATGGACTATGAAGACGGCGCAGCAAAGAAAATGCTTATTTTAGACTGTGGCGGCGGCACGAGCGATATGGTCAACTGCAATTACCGGATTACCAATGAAGGCATTACAAGCCGTCTGGAGCTTCACGTAACCTATGCGCACGGGGATACGAATTTTGGCGGAAACCATCTTACCTGGCGGGTTATGCAGTACTTAAAAATCCGGCTTGCCGAGGTACTGCGGCATAAGGAGCCTGTCTGGATGGACGCGCTGTTTCCGGGTATCCTGTCACAGCTTTATGATAAAGTAGACGAAGAAGGGGTAGAAGCTGCTTACCAGACGTTTACACGTATTTATAACGAGGCGGAAGCATGGATACCAACCTGCTTTTCCTTGTATCAGAACCAGCCGGAGCCTACCTATTTGAAAGTGCGCGGCAATTATTTTTTTCTCTGGAATTTGGCGGAAACAGTCAAAAAAAAGCTGTACGGCAGGCAGGGGATCTGCAAGGTAGCTCTGCGCCCGCTTTTTTCAGATGCTACGGCAGCGGGCAGCTTTGATGATTTTCATCTGTTCGTACGCAGGGAAAAAGGGGGCTGGGAGACAAGGACGCTCTGCCCGGAGCTGGTCGTCGAAAAAGAAGAGGTCAATCTGCTGTTAAAACCGGATATTTATGGATTTTTGAAAAATTTTATCGAACCGTGGTATGAGAGCGGACGGCTTATGGATATTGACCGTATTATATTATCGGGACAGAGCAGCAAGATCGATTTGTTTCGGGAAGTAATGAAAGAATATGTGCCGGGCAGGAAGGCGAAGGCAGGCGGGGACAGCGGATGTGAGCGCAAGCTTTTGTGCATGGGCGGCGCGATGGCATACCAGCAGGATCGTCGGACAGGCAGAATTCGTACGGCGGTCAGCTATGAACCGGCGCGGGCACCTTACTCTGTGACAGCCGAAGACTATGAAGCTGCGGGGCGCCAGAAAACACTGCTTGCAAAAGGTACGCCGATGGGAGAAGTATATGGGTATCTGTCAAGACCGACAGGCACGGAAGAGATCTGGTTTCATTTAAAAGACGGCATGGAGCGGGAGGTTTCGTGCATTCCTTATGCCATACACGAAACAGGGCGCAGGGAAACCGGATATGGCGAACTGCTTTTGGAATATCCGCTGATCCGACAGGAAGATTTAGACAGTATGCAAAACGGCGAGCTGCGGCTCTTTTTATTCGGAGACGATGAAAACTGGGGGTTTTGTGTGTTAGAGACGGCAAGGGAAGCAAACAGGCTGTATTTGAAATCTCCTGGTTTTGTGCCGTTTGAGCCGGGCGCCTGGGAGACAGATTTTTTTGACGGGAGGCATTGAATCAGATGCAGAATTTTGCAGAACCGCTGTTTGGCAAAGGCAGGGTGCTCAAAAAAGAAAGCCTGGAAGCGCTCAGGGATTTTCCGGGCAGGCTTGCGGGGCTTTTCTATTCTGACTGGCAGGACGGGATTCTCTATGGATTTGACATTTCCTATCTGCACGGTGCAAAAGATGCGGCAGGAGGGAAGATTGAGGTCAGTGAGGGCGCGGTATGGTATCAGGGACAGGTTGTGCTTACTAAGACACAGAACATTGCGTTTCGTGCATATGAACAGCAGATTACGGTTTGTCTCAGGCTGTATCCGGTTGTTTCTACCGAAGATTTTTCCGTCCGTCCGCTGGAGCTGCGGTTAAAAAATGGAGAACCGGGAAACGGCGAGATGGAGCTTGGGAGGTTTCGTTTATCCGAAGGGGCGCGCCTCCGCAAAGATTATAAAGATTTGCGTGACTGTAGGACGGCTTACAATACGCTGGATATTACGCAGGTACCATATGCGGGCGCAGAAGGGGTGACCGTATCTCCGGTGCTGCTGCGCATGTTTGCACGGATGGTATTGGCACACAGGAATGCTATGGAGCTGGACGTCCAGTTTGCGCTGCTGTGCTTAAACCAGCCGCCGGTTTCCAGGGAATGCCTGCTTCGCTACATCAGCCGCCGTATGGATGAGCCTTACAGAGAGCTTACCCACAGCGAGATCTATGAAAGGCTTGTACACATTGTCGAAGCAGGAAACCACGGGATGCGGCACACAAAACGCAGGGAAGGCCCGGCGGTATTTTAAAGATGTTACACAAATGTACCAAAAAGGAGGACATGCGAAAACCGCATGAAAAAAGAAGATGGGACAGACTTATGTTGTAAACGGGGCGAAGCTGAAATGTACGATGGGGACGGTAGATGCCCCGCTGCGTACCACGCCGGGCAGGCGTGTAAAGCTGCGCGGCAAAGACAGGGCAAATATCGGAGACTGTAAGCCGATCATTAATATCGGTCCGTTTGGCGTATGCAAGGTGACGCATATACCGTGCGTGCCTGTGTGCATCCCCTGGCTGAACGGCAAGATGAACGTGCTTGTACAGGGGCTTCCGGCGCTGGTAAACAATTCGATGACCATTTGTCCGGTTGGCGGGGGAGTTATTAAAATAAAAAATGACGGACAGTAAGAGCTTAAGGGGCTGGCGGAGGTGTAAAGCAGCACAGGATGAAAACTTATGGAGATGAAGGGTGGATCAGCCTTTTACAGGATCGAATGGAAAGAGCGAGAAACCGCAAGATTCAAAACGGAAGTGTGTTTGTCGGTGATGAAGCACTCGGATTCGCAGAGCGTGAGATTATAAAAGACAGGCTTTGGATGTGGCTGCCAGAGCAGTTTCAAAAGATGCCAGCGCGGATGGCAAAGCAAAAGTATCCGAATGCAGCCTGTATGCAGCAGATCTATACAAATCTGGAAATGACAATCGATCTTTGCTTTACGCTGCCAGCAGGCGAAATAGAAAAAGACGATGAGGAAGTATTCGCGTTTCGGGACGATATCGCACAGTATGTGCAGCAGCAGTATGCGCCGTGCGAAAAGCTTAAGCGGGCGGTTGTAAAGGCGGGAGAGGTGAAAGTGCCGTGGCTGGAATTTGTGGCGCCAGCAGAGGATACGCAGATTTATAACCTGCTGTATTTTGTAGCCCTGGATGTGAACAAAGATACGGCTGCAGAGCTGCTGCTTGGGGCTTGCAACTGCCCGGCGCAGGATGCGGACGACTGGAAAAATATTTTTTTGCAGATGCTTGCATCCATGCGTACAGGATAAATACAACTGGAGCAAAGAGAAAGGAAGTGTACCGATATGGAACTACAGGAAGTAGGAAAATACAGTGTAGAGCCGTTTGCACTCGAAAGGATTCTGGAGCTGGAAGTAGTGAAAAAGGTAAACGAACACGCAAGGTTTCATGTCCGGGGCGTGCTAAAGGAAGGTGAGCAGACAGGCATGATTGACCAGTCGTGGGAGAAACAGCCGGTCAAGCTGACACAAGACGGAAAAACGCTGTTTGGCGGTGTGGTGACGGATCTGGGTGTAATCTGTGAAAGCGGCGTTTATTATTTGGAAGCAGATGCGGTTTCCTGGACGATCGAGCTGGACCGGGAGGAAATGAAACGGTCGTTCCAGGAAAGAGGACGCAGCTACCAGAGCATTGCAAACCAGCTTGCGGCAGAAGCTGGCGGGACGGTTGAGTATACGGCGCCAGACAAGATGGTAAGAAATCTGCTGCTGCAATACCGGGAAACGAATTGGGAATTTCTAAAACGGCTTGCGTCCCACAGCAACAGTGTGCTCGTTCCAGACGCTGCTGCGGAACTGCCGTCTTTTTCCTTTGGGCTTGCAGGCGGCAGCTCCTATGGAGAGCAGACAAGCAAAGCGGACTTTTCGGTACATAAAAAGGTAGCGCGCTACCGGAAGCTGTCGCAGTGCCAGGAAGTTTCCTATCAGGAGGAGGACGCGGTGGAATATACGGTCTGTACCGATCATGCCGCACTGGAAATTGGAGACCAGGTCAGCATACAGGGAAATTCCCTGTATGTCAGGGAAGTACGGCTAAGGCTGAAAGGTTCGGTATTTCTTTGTTCGTGTACGGCGACGACAAAGTCCGGCATCAGCGCGGCAAAAATCTGCCACCCATATATCAGCGGCGTTACGCTGGACGGCAAGGTGCTTAAGGCGCAGGACGATACAGTAAAAGTGCATCTGTCGATCGATTTGTCACAGGAAGAAGGCAAGGCATATCCGTTTCCTTATGCAACCGGATATTCTGCCGAAGGGCATACCGGATGGTATGTAATGCCGGAAATCGGAGATACCGTACAGGTGGTATTCCCAACCGAGGATGAAAACGACGCATATGCGGTACAGTCGGCACGCCAGGAGGATACCGAAAAAACCGCGGACCCAAAAGTAAAATATTTGCGGACGCCGGACGGGAAAGAGATCAAGCTGGACGGGGAAGAGATATTAATTACGGCAAAAGACGGGGTTACCTATGTAAGAATCAATGAAAAAACAGGTGTAGATATTTATACGGATCAGGAAGTAAAGGTAATCAGCGACGGGAACCTGATCGTGGACAGCGGAGACGACATTGCGATGACTTGTAAAAATAACTTCAGCATCCAGGCGGGGAAAAATATATTCGTTACCGCACAGGATGTTATTTCGTTGACGAACACGGGGAATAACCTGACGATGGTGCCAATGGCAGGCACCAGCCTGGCAGCGAAAAAAGCGATTCTCGTATCGAGCGGAGACAACATTGACATGGCAAGCAAAGGCAAATTTATTGCAAGCTCCCGCAATGCCATGAAGCTGTCAGCAGCAAAGGATCTGTCCGCGCAGGCGGGAAAGAAGCTGGCGCTGGCAGCGTCTAGTGCACTGGAACAATCCTGCCGGGGAAGCTCTATAAAGATGAACGGAACGATTAATATGAAAGCTTCGCTGATTAAAGAAAACTAAAGAAAGGCGAAGAGATGGAAAAAGCGAAAAAACAGGTAAGGGAAGCGGTAAATGCGTCTATTCCAGCCATAGTCCCGTCTGTGGTTATCCCCGGCAAGGCAAAAGTCGGGGGAAGCGGCGCAGGCAGCGTTTCTTCGGCGCAGAGCCAGCAAAACGCAGGCAAGGAAAACAAATTAAACGGAAAGTGCTTTACCGCAGATACACTGATATGCACCGGACAGGGATACAGCCCTATTTCAGAACTTAAAAAAGGAGACGCGATCTATTCCAGAGATGAAAGGACAGGCGAAACCGGGCTGCGGAAGGTGGAAGATGTTTTTTGTACGCAGGCGCATACGATCCGCCAGATCTGGCTGGACGGCATTGAGAAAATCAGGGCGACGGCGTACCATCCGTTTTATATCAAAGAAAAAGGCTGGGTCAATGCGATCAATTTGCAGGAAGGCGACCTGGCGGAGACGTTAGACGGCACGGCGCGGATTACAAAGATCGTAAAGGTAAGGTATGAAGTTCCCGTGCCTGTGTACAATTTCTGCGTGGAAGGCTGGGAATCGTACTTTGTTTCCAAGTGCCGGGTGTATGTGCATAATAGAAAAGGAACGTGTAAGGGGAGTGCTCCACAACAGAACCGCCAGCATATGGTCGGGGAAAATGGCACAAAGGTAGAGAGCAAAAAAATGTGGTCGAATAAGAACAATGGGAAAGAAAGGATTGAGGTTGAAAATCCAAATCCCGGACAAAGACCAGGCAACGTTCATTATCATGAACCGGATAATACAAAGCATTATTATGATGTAGAGCGCAAGATTTTCAAAACGGAGGATGGTACAGTGTCGCCAAGCTCTATACAAAAATTACTAAAAAGAAACGAGATCAAAGACGGCATTAACAAAGGATTAAAATATTTGGGGGAACCTCATGCGTTATAATATCAATGAAAAAATGGAGAAAGTAATAAACGATGAAGAACAAGAATGCAGCGAACAAACAACGGAACTATTGAAAAATATTGTGGCGGAAACAAAGCTGGTTAGAAACTGCATGGTATATGATAAAGCAGGAAATCTAAAAGAGGAGAACATTGATTTTGACGGCATTCTGGAAATTGTTGGTGACTGGACGGGCTATGAGGCAGGATGCAACGAGCTGCGCCTGCCGCTGCAAAGTATCCAGCCAGAGCAGTATCTGGCGTTTGCAGAAGGCTTGGGACGTTTGCTGTCTGATACTTACGGAGGCAGAGAATGTGCGGTTTATCTCTTGCTTGTGGAGGATGAAATAGAGCTGCGCTTTCATACCATTCGTGAGAATGAGCCATTGTGGCTGGATGAAAACCTGGATGCATATGACTGCCCGATCTTATGCTGGATACAGGAGTAACGAGCGGCGATAAAATAAAAAAACGGCTGCCAGAGCACGGTTTCTGACAGCCTTGTTTGTATGGAATCACGGATTCTATACAAATCCTCGGATCTTTACTGGATTTTTGTATGCAAATGGTATATAATATCTGGAGTGTTTACAATATTGAGGAGAGGATGCGTATTATGACTAAGAAAAAATCAACTAAGTTTTTGATTCCATTGATTTTACTGTTGACGGTTGTGCCGCAGATCGTGTACATTTATGAATATGACTCGAACTTGACACAGTTTGACTGGAGTGCGTCATATGATATAAAATGGGATTTTTTTATGTATTACAAATCGGTTGCGGTTATAACGATTGCAGCAGTTATGTGCCTGCTGCTGGCATACCGCTATAAGGCAAGGCAGAAAGAGTTTAAGCTGTGCTATGAGTTTATTCCGGTTGTTGTATATGCGGCGTTTACATTTTTGTCATCGATTTTTTCGCAGTACAGGTATTTCAGCTTTCACGGCGCGTCAGAAGTGTTTGAGTCGCTGTGGGTGCTGTTAAGCTATTGCGTGATTGCTTTTTATGCGTATCAGTTTATCGATACGTTTGAAGAACTCGATTATGTGATGAAATGGCTGACCGTCGGGCTTGCGGTGATGCTTGTGATCGGGCTTGCGCAGGCTTTGGGACACGATTTTTATACATCGAAGATCGGCCAGAAAATTATTACCGGAGGAATCGGAGACGTTGACCTGACGTTTGAAAAAGGCAGGGTATTTTTAAGTGTGTACAATCCAAACTATGTAGCATCTTATTTTGCGTTAATGATTCCGGTGGAAATTGCGCTGTTTATCCAGAATAAAAAGTGGCAGTACCGGGTGATCTATGCGGTGATGTTTGTTGCTTCTTTAGTCTGCCTGCTGGCATCCGGCAACCGAAGCGGAATTGTAGCGTTTGCAGTGACGATTGTGCTTGTGATCCTGCTGTTTGCAAAAAAGATTTTAAAGGCATGGAAGCTTGTCGTACCGGGCATCGCGGTGGCAGCGGCGGTCTTTGCGGTGTTTTTATCAAAGAATGATTTTATTATTGAAAAATTTGTAAGGCTGTTCAGTGCCGAAGATATGCCGGAAGATCCGATTTCAAAAATTGTAACGGAGGAGGATGTCGCGATTACTTACTACGGGGAAGTGTTTCATGTCAGCTACCGGTTTACCGAGGAAGGCTATGTCAATGTAGAGATCTATGACGATGCGGGTGAGGCGATTAACAGTACGCTGGATGAGGCGACGTATACGTACACGATACAGGACGAGCGGTTTCCGGGATTTACCGTCCAGGCAGTCAATCTGAATGAGGAAGTTGCGGTGGGCGTCAACGCGGACAATAAGCTTTGGTATTTTAAACGGGGAGAAGACGACACGTTTTATTATTACAATGTGTTCGGACGCTGGGATAAGATCAATAACGCACCACGGGTAGCGACACAGTTTTTGGAGAAAAAGTTCGAGGAGCGCGGCACGATCTGGTCAAAGACGATACCGATGCTGAAACACTGCATTTTATTCGGTACAGGCGCGGATACGTATACGGTAACTTATCCGCAGGATGATTATGTGAACAAGGTATACGACAATTCTACGGCTGCGCTGGATGTAAAACCGCACTGCTTTTATTTGCAGGTGGCGACGCAGAGCGGAATACCAGCGATGATCGCGGTGATTGTCTTTTATGTCTGGTATTTTGTAAAAAGCGTATGGCTGTATAAAAAAGCGTCTTATGAAGATGGGACAGAGGTAATCGGCGCCGGGCTTTTATGCGCTACGTTTACGTATATGGTGATTTCATTTTTAAATGATTCCACGGTGGCAGTTGCGCCGATTTTCTGGATTATGATGGGGCTTGGAATTTCGGTCAATGAGATGGTAAAAAGAAAACAGGAGCAGCAGTAAAAGCAAAAGAGGAAACAAATGGAAAAACGTATGGATACAGCAAAAAAAGGAACATTTATCGCATTGGAAGGAATTGACGGAAGCGGAAAAAGTACGCAGGTGCGGCTGCTTGCCGACAGGCTGCGAAAGATGCAGATTCCTTTTTATACAACGATGGAGCCGACCGATTCTCCGATCGGCTCTATGATCCGCCAGGTGCTGACAGGGCGGATGCAGGCAGATCCAAAAGTGATTGCCGCTTTGTTTGTAGCAGACCGGCTGGATCACCTGCTGAACGAAGTCAATGGCATTGCGGCAAAAGTTGAACAGGGGATCTGTGTCATTATGGACAGGTATTATTTTTCCTCTTATGCCTATCAGAGCGTGGATGTGCCATTGGACTGGCTGATACAGGCGAATGCGCTGAGTACCGGCATCCTGCGCCCGGCGGTGCATATTTTTATCGACATTGACCCTGACGTGGCAATGGAGCGGATTGTAAAAAACCGCTTTGCAAAGGAGCTGTTTGAAGAACGGGACAGGCTGGCGCAGGTGCAAAAAAACTATCAGGAAGCATTTGAAAGGCTGAAAAGTACAGAGCAGGTTACAGTGATCGACGGAAACCGCAGCCAGGAAGCGGTGGCGCAGGATGTGTGGAACGCGGCAGCCAGATACCTGTTACCGTCTGGAGCATAAAAGGAGTAATGCAATGAAGTATATGACGACAAATGAATGGGAGCATTTTGGGTTTTCGCAGGCATATCTTTGCGAGCTTGCACAGATCGGAGACTGTTTTCAACTGACGCTTGACAATGTAAAGATCGCTCCTGAAAATTCGAAAAACCGGGATATCCGCGAAATGCGCACGAACGGGCTTAGCTTTCGTATTCAGGGCGCAGAGCTATTGTCTCTGACAGAAGAAGGATACAAGGTGTATAATGCGAACGGCAGCCTGATAAACGAGTATGAGGACAGGGAAATTACGCAGGAATGCTGGAACGACAAGCTAAAGTCATTTACCGATGGGGAATGCTGCCTGTATGCGCTGGAAAAAACAGAAGATATCTATACATTTATGATTGATGCAAGCGATGAACATACTTATATCCTGCGCATCAAAGGAATCCGGGATATACAGGAGTGGGATCGTTTTTTGCAGCTATAGAAAATACGACATAGCTTTATTTGAGGAAAAACATATGGTTCAGGATATTGCAGCAAAAAAATTATATAACGAATATACAAATAAACGCCCGGCGCAGACGGATTATATGGTCGTCTTTCAACAAAAGAAAATACTGGCAAGGAAGCTGCACGGCAGGATCTGCCTGCCGCGGCTGTCAGATCTGCTTGCAGACGGCATGTCTTTGAACGAAAACGCCGACAGCCAGTATTTGTTTCGCATCAACGAAGAACAGTATTTTTTATATCCAGATTTGTTAAATCCAGACGTGATGTCGGATGTGCAGTGGATCAGCCTTGCCCAGATCCGAAGCCAGGCGGAGCATGAGATCTGCTTTGCGGCCTATACCGCGTACCATTTGTATCAATGGTATCAAAGCAACCGGTTCTGCGGCTGCTGCGGCTCCCGTACGGTGCCTGACCAGCAGGAGCGGATGCTCTACTGTACGCAGTGCGGGAACCAGATCTATCCGAGGATCTCGCCTGCTGTGATCGTAGCGGTTACAAACGGGGATCAGATCCTGCTGACCAGATATGCGAACCGGGAATACCAGCGCTATGCGCTTGTCGCAGGATTTACAGAGATCGGTGAGACGGCAGAAGAGACCGTACGCAGGGAAGTGATGGAAGAGACAGGCGTTTCGGTAAAAAATATCCGCTACTATAAGTCCCAGCCCTGGGGCGTTGACGGCAATCTGCTGTTAGGATATTTTGCAGAGCTAGACGGCAGCGCCGAGATCCGCATGGACGAGCAGGAGCTTTCGGCTGCGCAGTGGGCAGGTTGGGAAGACCTTAAGGATATGGACGATTCGTTCAGCCTGACGGGAGAGATGATGCGGGTGTTTTATGAGCAGCAAAGAAATCATTTTATAAAATCGGAGGTATAAAAATGGTAAATCCGGCTATGATTTTTAAGATCAAAAGTATGTGGGATGAGTTTACGAATCAGCATCCGAAGCTTCCACGCTTTTTTCAGGCGGTTGCGAGTCAGCCTTTAGAAGAAGGCACAGTTATCGAGATGACCATCAGCCGTCCGGGCGGCGATACGCTGACGTCCAATGTCAAGCTGACAGCTTCGGATCTGGCTCTGCTTGACCAGCTCAAGGAGATGGGAACAGGCGGTATGCAGTAAGAACGTAAGGCAGTTGCAGGAAAATGCAGATGATAAGGAAACTGTTCCAAGTATCCGACATACTGTATAGATAGAGAATGGCTGCGGTCTGGGAAAAGCAGGCCGCGGCAAAGAATGCAGGCGGTAGGAATGATTATGGAAAAGACAGCACAATTTAATGTGGAATCAGTAGACAGTCTGATCGAACGCTTTCGTGCCAATGGATTGGAAACGATTAACCTGGGGCTGTTATGCTTTAGGTTTGCACCGGCGTTAAAAGAAATGAACCTGATTTCCGTACTGACAAAAATTTCTAAAATGCTCCAGACAAAAAAGGTAGCGCAGGTTGAGGACAGCCATATTACAAGCTGGTATTTTAATTTTTATGCAGGTTTTATCCAATACCTGGTAAATCGAAATATCAAGTTTGAATTATATTACTCTAAAAAAGGAAAAAACTGGAAAGAACGGCTGGATCTGGCACTTTTGTGCAGACAGCTTGGCAATTACCGCAAGGCGTATGAAAAAAAATTAAAATCGGCTTAAACGCCGTTTTGGTTTCCCTGATATTTCCAGAATAAAAAAAGCCTCTCCGGTCATACTATCTTTACAATGTTCAAGCAAGAACATTGCAGCGATAGATGTAAAGACTTTAATCAAATCAGGAGGCTATGAAAAATGGCAAAGAACAAAACATCAAATGCAACAAACGCAAACAATGCAAACAACGCGAGCAATGCAAGCAACGCATCTAATGCATCCAATGCAAACAACAGCACAAACAGAGCAAGCAACGCAAGCAATGCTCAGAATGCTAAAAACCAGGCTTCTAACAAAGCTACAGACTGCCATACAAAATAATGATGGCAATCGCTCCTCAACTGAATAAACTGTAATAAACGAAGCAGCTCTGCACAAAAGAAACCATTCGTTTCTCTTGTACAGGGCTGTTTTGCTTTGCAGTGCGGCATCACTGCAAGGCGCGAAATGGAGGAGCTATGGATTTTGAACTGATTAAATGTAAGGATGCGCCTGCCTATTTATATCGGCGCGATGTGTTTTTTGTAGATTTGCGGGAGCCTTGGCAATACGCGCAGTATCACCTGGCTGGAGCATACAATTTTCCTTATGAGCATTTGCAGGAGTGGGAACACCGGCTGCCGAGAGGCAAAAAAATAATTTTTTACTGCGAACACGGCAATTTAAGCCTGATGGCGGCAAAACGCGTCAGCAGGCACGGGTATCAGGTCGCCGCGCTGCTTGGAGGAGTGCACTGCTTTTTAGAGAGGAATGCGAATATTCGATAAAATTTGATTGACACCGTAAATCAGACAAGATAAGATAATAGAAAACGAATCAGACGAGACGATGGAGAAATTATGCATACATTTGAATTGACAGCGCCATGCCATTTTGGGCTGGAAGCGGTATTGAAAAAAGAAATCTATGATCTGGGATACGAGATTACTAAGGTGGAAGACGGAAAAGTGACGTTTTTAGGAGACGCGCAGGCAGTTTGCCGTGCCAATCTGTTTTTGCGTACGGCAGAACGCGTCCTGCTGAAAGCGGGCAGCTTCCATGCGGTTACTTATGACGAACTGTTTGAGGGCATCCGTGCCCTGCCGTGGGAAATATATCTGCCAAAGGATGCAAAATTCTGGGTAACAAAGGCATCTTCGATTAAGAGCAAACTATTCAGCCCATCGGATATCCAGCGCATTGTAAAAAAAGCGGTTGTGGAAAAAATGAAAGAATATTACGATATCGAGTGGTTTTCTGAGACGGGGGCGGCATATCCGATCCGCATCTTTTTGCTAAAGGATGAAGTATCGGTAACGATCGATACGACCGGGGAATCGCTGCACAAGCGCGGATACCGCACGATGAGCGGGCCGGCGCCGATCTCGGAGACGTTAGCGGCAGCACTCATACGGCTGACACCGTGGCATGGGGACAGGATCTTGGTAGACCCGTTTTGCGGCAGCGGTACCTTTCCGATCGAAGCGGCTATGATGGCGGCAAATATAGCGCCTGGCATTGACAGGGAATTTACCGCGCAGGAGTGGCAGAACCTGATTCGCAAAAAGGACTGGTATGAAGCGCTCGAGGAAGCGCAGGATCTGATTGACCGGAGTGCGGACGCTGATATCCAGGGGTATGACATCGACGGGGATGTGCTGCACTGCGCACGTGAAAATGCAAAACGCGCAGGGGTCGGCCATATGATCCATTTTCAGAAAAGGGATATCAGCCAGTTGCGTCACCCGAAAAAATACGGGTTTGTGATTACCAATCCGCCGTATGGAGAGCGGATGGAAGAAAAACGCGATTTGCCGAAGCTGTATGAAAAGATCGGCGAGGCATATCATAACCTGGATGCCTGGTCTTTGTACATAATCACCGGGTATGAAGAGGCGGAGCGTTATATTGGGCGCAAAGCGGATAAAAAGCGAAAAATCTATAACGGGATGTTAAAGACGAATTTTTATCAGTTTCTGGGGCCAAAGCCGCCAAAAAGGAAAAAGGAAACATGCACGAACTAAAGCCTCGATGCGATAAAGGGTACCTGCTGTTTGCAGCCATACTGACCGTGCTGGTAGGTTTAAAATTTATATACACCGGGCAGAGTTTTGCACAGGTTACACCGTCAGAAGGCGCAAACCTGCGCGCGCAGGACTGGGACTATGCCGTTACCTCGGATGTCAACGCAACGCTGCTTACCGTGATCGCGGATGGGCGGGAATATACAAATCTGAACGACGGTATCTATATGGACGAACAGCGCAGAATTATGGTTCCTGCACAAATGATCCGGGATGCGTTCGATTGCAGCGCGCATTTGTATGATAACAGGAGGCTCGTTATCGAAAAAAAAGATGACATATTGGAATTTGAAGTAAATAAGGATTATTACATCAGGAATAAAGAAAAGCAGAAGCAGCCGCATACGATCGTGGAAAAAGACGGCAGGCTCTGCCTTCCGTTTGAAATCCTGGCAAAAGAACTCGGATATACGTATGACTGGGATATTGAGACGAATACGCTTTCGGTACAGAGCATACCGTCTGCTGACGGCAGAAGCCTGCCATACCGGTATGACCTGAGGGAAAAAGGGCGCGCGCCCAAAGTCCGTGACCAGGGGCCTTATGGGACATGCTGGGCGTTTGCGTCTCTTACGGCATTAGAGTCGTCGCTGCTGCCCGAAGAAGAGCTGCTGCTTTCGGTAGACCATATGAATCAGAACAACAGCTTTACAAGCTCGTCCAAAGACGGCGGGCAGTATACGATGGCGATGGCTTATCTTGCCGCGTGGCAGGGGCCGGTCTATGAAGCAGACGACCCATACGGCGACGGCGTGACAGACCGCGCGCTGACGGCAGTCAGGCATGTGCAGGAAATGCAGATTATAGATGGGAAAAACCTGGATGGGATCAAAAAAGCGGTATTTCAGTACGGCGGGGTGGAAAGCTGTATCTATACGACGCTGCAAAGTGCGGACGGAGAGTCCGCAAGCTACAATCCAAAGACGAACGCCTATTGCTATCTGGGAGAGGAAAAGCCGAACCATGATGTCGTAATTATCGGATGGGACGATCATTTTGCGCGCAGCAATTTCCGCACGCCGGTGGCGGACGACGGCGCGTTTATCTGTCAAAATAGCTGGGGAACGGCCTTTGGGGATGACGGCGTCTTTTATGTCTCTTATTATGATACGAATATCGGGATGCACAGCCTCGTATTTACGGAGATTGAGGAAAGCACGAATTATGACAGAATCTACCAGGCGGACCTGTGCGGATGGGTCGGCCAGATGGGATATAAGAAAGAAAGCATCTACGGGGCAAACGTCTATACCGCAAAGTCTGAGGAGGATGTTGCGGCAGCGGGATTTTATACGACTGACCGTGATACGCGCTATAAAGTCTATCTTGTGCCGGAATTTACCGATCCAGATTCGCTAAACAACCGGATACTTGTGGCACAGGGACAGTTTGCTTATGCAGGATACCACACGGTTCGCTTTGAGCAGTCGATCCGTATTGCGGCAGGCAGGAAGTTTGCGGTGGCAGTCTGGCTGTCTACGCCCAACGCGCTGCGCCCGATGGCGATTGAATATGCCGCTGACGAGCTGACAAGGCAGGTCGCGCTCGACGACGGCGAAGGCTATATCAGCGCGCAGGGGACGAAATGGGCAGATGCAAAGGAAAAATTAAATTGCAATTTGTGTATTAAAGCATATACGCGCAAAGTAAGGTAAGCGTCAAAGGAAATACTGAGGAGGAAAAGCATGATGGAAAGGAGACTGGCACGCTTTACGGCATTTTTTACCTGTGCATGTTCTCTTTTTGCATACGTGGCGGTATGGTTTCTGCCCGTGCTGGAACAGCGGATTGCGGATTTCAGCGCGAGCATCCGCCAAGACCAGTTGGCGAGGGAAGAGCGCTATGCGATTCTGGAAAAGATGTCTGGACTGGAAATTATGGATTATAATACCCAGCAGGTACAAGAGCAGGCGGAAAAAGAAATGGAAGAGCAAAAAAAAGCCGTCTCAGAAGGCGAGAAGCCAAAGCCGAAAAAGGAAGAGGTGATCGTCATTACCCACCAGATGCAACTGGAGCTGCCGTCGGGCGCAGACGCTTCCAATGTGGAAATTATCCAAAACCATGCGCTGCGCCAGATCAACATTCAGATTCCAGGTGCGGATGAAAACTATATTTACGATTATATGGTGCTTGGTGAAAGTGAGGATCTGGAAAGCCTGAACTATACAAGCACGGCTGGAAGCGGTACAGTGGCGCTGACGACGGACAAGGTCGTGGAAGCGGAGTACAGCTTCGACAAGGATTACTTATATCTGGATTTTCTTTCTCCGAGAGAGATCCATGACCGGATTGTTGTTGTGGACGCAGGACACGGCGGCGGTGCGCCGGGCGCGGTGTCAGGCAGCCAGTATGAAAAGAATATTACGCTTGCAATCGTGCAACAGATTAAGGCGCTGTTTGACGATGCGGACGATAAAGAAATCGGCGTCTATTATACAAGGATGGATGATTCAAACCCGTCTCTTTCCGAGAGGGTCAGCCTGGCAAACCAGTTAGAGGCGGATTTGTTTGTAAGCGTGCACATTAATTCGCTCAAAGGAAATACGCAGGTAGAAGGCGTAGAAGTGCTGTATGATGAGCTGGCGCCGGATACGGCATTTGATACAAAGGATTTTGCGCAGATTTGCCTGGACGAAGAAGTAGCGGCATTAGGCGCAAAGAAAAGAAGGTTAATAGATGGAAATAAAATCTATATTATACGAAATTCCAATGCTCCTGCCGCACTCGTTGAGGTTGGCTTTATGAACAATCCCACGGAGCTTTCAAGGCTGACAGACCCGTCATACCAGCGCAAGGCAGCGCAGGGAATCTACAACGCGCTTTTAAAGTCGCTTGACCGGCTGGATCAGATAGATAATAATAAAAATAAAAAATAATAAATAAAATACATCATACATCACATACATCAGTTCAAAGGGAAAAACAAACAGGAGGATATAGGATGGCACAGAGAATTATTTTTGCAACCGCAAACCAGGGCAAAATGAAAGAAATCAGGCAGATTCTGGATGGATGCGGCATGGAAATCCTGTCAATGAAGGAAGCAGGAATTGAGGCAGAGGTCGTAGAAAACGGCGCGACTTTTGAAGAAAACGCATGTATCAAAGCTGCCGAAATCGCCAGGCTGGCACCAGACGACATTGTCCTGGCGGACGATTCGGGGCTTGAGATTGATTATCTGAATAAAGAGCCAGGCATTTATTCAGCACGCTATCTTGGAGAGACGACTTCTTATGATGTGAAAAACCAGACGCTGCTCTATCGTCTGACCGGTGTGGAAAAAGAACGCCGAAGCGCCCGGTTTGTATGTGCGATGGCAGCGGCAGTGCCTGGCAGCAGCGCGGTTATTACGACAAGAGGTACGATCGAAGGATATATTGGCTGGCAGATGTCGGGTGCAAACGGTTTTGGCTATGATCCGATCTTTTATCTGGATGCATATGGATGTTCTACGGCGGAGCTTTCTATGGAACAAAAAAATGAATTGAGCCATAGGGGGAATGCACTGCGTGCTATGAAGAAGGAACTGCAAAAAAGAGGGATATTGTAGGGGTATGACAGTTTCTAGTATTACAGTGAACAAGGTTTGAATTATTTGGGTGAAAGTTGATTAAGTGTTGCTTTTTTACGGGGAGGGACGCCAGGAGAGAGGAGGGGCACACCCTGGCTGCGTCCGTTCCAGAATGTTAAGAATCCCTAGGTATCCTGCTGCTACGCCCTGGCTGTGGACGGTCGCGGCATCTAGTTCGCTGCCTGCTGGTAGCTAAAGGTGCCGCTTGGCTGCGCCCCTGGTTTTCCAGCAGGATACCAAGGGTTTCTAAACATTCCTCCAAAGCCGCCGCCAGGGTGTGCCCCTCCTCTCTCCTGGCTGTTTTTCGTAAATGTTACTGAAACAAATTTCATATATATAGGTTGTTTTGCTTGGTGGAGCACTACAGTAAACAAAACAATCATACTGATATAATAAAATCTAAGTTGCTTTCACATAGTACAACCATATCGAGCTTGTTTTCGTAACACTTACAAAGAGCAGCCGGGAGAGCGGATGTGCCTCCTCTGGCGGCGGCTTTGGAAGAATGATTAGAAGCCCTTGGTATCCTGCTGGAAAACCAGGGGCGCAGCCAAGCGGCACCTTTAGCTGCCCGGCAGGCAGCGAACTAGGTGCCGCGACCGTCCACAGCCACAGCGTACCAGCAGGATACTTAGGGATTCTTAACATTCTGGAACGGACGCCGCCAGAGGAGGCACATCCGCTCTTCCGGCGTCCCTTCCTGTAAAAAATTACCAAAGCCATTTAACCTTGTTCGTTGTAGCCAGGCGTAAAAAAAGCATAAAAATAGGGGAGACAGAAGGAATGAAAACACTGATTATAAGTGACACACATGGAATACAAAAAAATATGGACTGGGTATTCGCACAGGAACGCCCGTTTGCACAGGTCATCCACTTGGGAGACATTGAAGGAGACGAAGACTATCTGGAGTCTGCTGCCGGCTGTCCGGTCGCGGCCGTGCGCGGAAATAACGACTATTTTTCAGATCTTTTGCAGGAGCAGATGATTGAGATAGAAGGAAAGCAGATCTTTCTCACGCATGGACATTATTATTATGTCGCAGCAGGCGTGGAACATCTGATGAAAGAAGCGAAGGGCAGAGGTGCGGATATCGTAATGTTTGGGCATACGCACCGCCCGCTGATCCGCAGGGAAGGAAATATGTACATAATCAATCCAGGCAGCCTTTCCTACCCTAGACAGGAGGGCAGAAAACCGTCTTATATCGTGATGGAAACAGGGTTTTACGAGCAGCCAAAATTTTTTTTAAAATTTCTTTAAAAAAGTGTTGACATTTTGGAAAGACTAGGGTATACTTTATCTTGCGTTCGGGAGAACAGAAAAGTAAACACAGCGGGGTGTGGCTCAGCTTGGCTAGAGCGCCTGGTTTGGGACCAGGAGGCCGCAGGTTCGAATCCTGTCACCCCGATCGTTACAAGAATATGCGGGTGTAGTTCAATGGTAGAACACCAGCCTTCCAAGCTGGATACGTGGGTTCGATTCCCATCACCCGCTTTGTCATGTCAAATGACAGCTTCACGAATGTTTGTGTCCATAGCTCAGCTGGATAGAGCAACGGCCTTCTAAGCCGTGGGTCGGGGGTTCGAATCCCTTTGGGCACGTTATGGTGGGTATAGCGCAGTTGGTTAGCGCGCCAGATTGTGGCTCTGGAGGCCCAGGGTTCAAATCCCTGTATCCACCCTTTGCGTTACAAAAAGCAGCCATACAGATTGGGACAAGCGTTGTTCCAAAGAAGGCTGTGATGCGCAGAAGTACAAGTTAATGGGCTATCGCCAAGCGGTAAGGCACAGGACTTTGACTCCTGCATTCACCAGTTCGAATCTGGTTAGCCCAGTTTCGGAGTTTTATTATGTATGGGATACTAGCTCAGTTGGTAGAGCACTTGACTTTTAATCAAGTTGTCGGGGGTTCGAATCCCCCGTGTCTCATTAAGCAGTACTGATCCGAACAATTAAAAATTTTTAGAGCAATATCAGAGCAGTGGTTTTGTCTGTTAATTACAGATAATAACCGCTTTTTTTGTATTTAAAGATTTTACAAATTCAGCCTGTAAATAAGCAGTAAGCCCCGGATATAGAAATATCCGGGAAGGAAGAGTTACTGCTGGATTTTCGAAAGGAGGGCATCTTGCAGCACCTGGGAAAAGTTTATGCCCATTGCTATGGCACGGTCATTTAGCCAGGACGGTATGGTCAGGGTCTTTTTTATAGCTTTTGTACATTTATATTGGTTGATATCGCAGGATACCAGAGAAGAAAACCCGTCTTTGGCATGGAGTGCAGAAATATCCGAAGGAGTTGCAAGTGCCTTATCCTGTTCTAGCATAGTGAGAAGATAGGCTGATAGTGCTTCCTGCGCTGCCTCCATCGCTTCGGTGATGGAAGCTCCGTAAGTATGGCAGCCCTGTAGATCAGGAAATTCAACCCAGTAAGACGTATCTTCTTTATGGAAAATAGCAGGGTAAACAAACAGCATAATAATAACCTCCTTAATATATATTTCAGAAGACTGAGCTATTTCAGCCCAGTCTCCTTTAGAATAGCGTTAAGTAAGCCGGCAGGAACATCCTTACCATGAATGGGGACTACTGTAGTCTGTCCATTTTTTTGAAGAACATGATGGCTGCCATTGATACGCACGATATCCCATCCATTTTTCTTCAAAAGTTTTAATAGGTCTTTATCTTTCATGTACTGCCTCCTTACACAAATAGTATAACACGTACGGCACGTATATTCAAGTAGTTATGTAAGAAATGGGCGACATCTGCTTAGATTTAAAAGTTTGGATTTGTGAGTTGAAAGAAACCAGAATTGGTGGTATACTTATCCAAGTATATCCAGGCTTATTTTGGGGCTGTATTTGATTGGATTGTGGAAAGAATAAAAGCGGAAACGCTTATAAATAAAGGAGAGGCACGCAGATGGAACAGTATAAAAAAGAGTTTATTGAGTTTATGGTTGACAGTGAAGTGTTAAAATTTGGGGAATTTATATTAAAGAGCGGACGCAAGTCACCGTTTTTTATGAATGCGGGCAATTATGTGACAGGGACGCAGCTTATGAAGCTGGGGGAATATTACGCGAAGGCGATCCATGCGCACTATGGGGATGATTTTGATGTGCTGTTTGGGCCGGCATACAAGGGGATTCCTTTGAGTGTCGCTACGACGATTGCGTATGCGAACCTGTACGGAAAGGAAATACGCTACTGCTCAAACCGAAAGGAAGAAAAAGATCATGGGGATGCCGGGATTTTGCTTGGAAGCAAGCTTAAGGACGGAGACCGTGTAGTGATTATTGAAGATGTGACGACATCAGGAAAGTCCATTTCAGAGACATTCCCAATTTTAAAGGCACAGGGGAATGTACAGGTAATCGGGCTGATGGTTTCATTAAATCGGATGGAAAAAGGGCTTGGCGGAAAAGTCAGCGCCCTGGAGGAGATTCGAAAGACGTATGGGTTTGAGGCAAATGCAATCGTTACGATGCAGGAAGTGACGCAGCATTTGTATCAGAAACCATATAAAGGAAAAATTATGATTGATGATACATTAAAAGCCGCGATTGATGCATACTATGAACAGTATGGTGCCTAATAAACTGAGGAATGGAAATTGAATTATAAAAAGCATAAAAAAGGATACCGAATGACTGCCTGGCTGTTGTTTGGGCTTTATCTGATCTTAATGATTTATTTTTTGTTCTTTGCCGAAAGCATGGGGAGAACATCGGTAGGACGCGAGTATCATTACAATCTCGTGCCGTTTAAGGAGATTCATCGTTATCTGACCTACTATGATGTGATCGGGCCTTATACCGTGTTTTTAAATATCGCAGGAAATGTGCTGGCGTTTGTACCGTTCGGGCTGTTTTTTCCGCTGCTGTCAAGAAGAAGCAGGGGCATTTGCAAGGTGACGCTGATAAGCTTTGAAATGAGCCTTTTGGTGGAGCTGATTCAGCTTGTTACGAGAGTCGGAAGCTGTGACGTGGACGATATGATTTTGAATACGCTTGGCGGCATGATTGGGTGCCTGTGTTTTAAAATCCTGTTTTTCTGGCATAAAATGGAACTAAAGGGGGCTTTGGATGAAGAAAAAACAACGGGCTGATAAAAATTATAAATTTACTGGCAAAAAGCATTCTGCGCCTGGCGCGGCGGCACTGGTATTTTCCTTTGTGCCGCTGGCATTGTTTTTTTATGCTGTAGCCGTTTCCTATTTAAAAGGCGGACAGGCGCCGCAGCAAATCGGCTGCATAGGAATCGCAGCGGTTTTATCGGCACTTTGGACACTGCGGATTTCCGTGCGGGAAGCCCGCAAGGAAAATATATTGAAAAAGGTACCGGTGACCGGAGCAGTGCTGTCATTGCTGATGCTGGCAGGATGGACAGCAGTATATGTAATAGGATGGATTGGATTATGAGTGATCGAGAGATTTATGAGACGGAAAATGCGCTTGCCAAAGAGCGGTATGCGCTTGTGTGCGAACGCATTCGTGAGGCGGCAAAGCAGCCGGAGACGCAGGAGGCGTTTGCCGATTATTTTAAAAAGACGGCGGCGTTTATTCTGCTGACGACGGAAGTCTTGCAGATGCAGCAGGCAGGCACGCTCTGGCGCCGATCCCTGGCAGAATGCGAGCAGTTAAACGAAAGGCTTTATGCCGATCTTTCGCCCGACAAAAAGGATGTGTGCTACGAAAACAGCTATGCCAATCCTGCGTATGCAGCAGGCAGGCTGGGCAGCGAGTATGGCGGGATGCTCTGCTTTTTGTATACGGAATGCCGGGCGCTGATTGCTTATGCATTTGAAGGCAGGCTTGCGGATATGACGGTGCTGCTGGAGCTGTTTGTGGAGATTTATACTTGCTTTTGCGATCAAAGCGGCACCGATGCCGAAGAAATCCGGCAGATTTTATACTGGCATTTTCATGATTACAGCGAAATCCTTGTAGCGCAGAGTGTACGAAACGGCATTGACCCGCAGCTTGATTTTTTCACACGGATTGTGCGGGAAGCCGATTTGGACGATCTGACATATTTGTACAGGTATGGGGAATATATTTCTGAAAATGAGTTGAAAAGCGCACAGTACCTTGCCAGCCTGCCAGACGATCAGATCCAGGCGATGGCGGATACGTTTACCGAAGGCTACCGTATCGGGTTTGAAGTGACGAACAAAGACCTGTCGAAGAAAAAGACCGTGAGCATCCATTACCAGATCGGGTTTGAGCGTGTCGTGCGCAGGGCGATGGACAATTTTGCAAAGCTTGGGCTGCAAACGGTGATTTTCCGGGATGCGGTGTCTTCTATGGAAAACAGAGGGCATGGAAAGCGCGGGTGCTATTCTACGTCGGCAAACCGCCAGTTTGACTACGACCACCGCAATGACAGCGCGTATTATCTGGATAAGGCGTTTGTGGAACGCAGGCTGGAAGTGCTGCGGGATGCTTATGAGACTTACAAGGATCTTGCGGCAGTGTTTGCAGGGCCTGCGGTGCAGGAGGTATTTGGCGAGGAGCCGTTTGCGCCGGAAAATAAAAAAGAAGCTGCGCATTATGATGAAAAACAGCAGAAGCTGTTAGTCTATTACGCGAATCAGGCGGGGCAGATTACGAACCGGTATATCAAAGGGGAAGAGCGCAGCTATACGATTATCGCCTATCCGCTGCCTGCGATCGGGCGGGATTATCAGCAGATTTTTGCGGAAACGGTAAAGATCAATACGCTGGATTATATGCACTACCGCAAGATGCAGCAAAAGCTGATCGATGTGTTAGACAAGGCACAGCGTGTGCATATTACCGGAAAAGGCGCAAACCATACAGACCTGTATGTGTCAGTGCGAAGGCTTGAGGAGCCTGAAAAGCAGACGGCATTTGAAAACTGTGTGGCAGATGTGAATATCCCTGTCGGAGAGGTGTTTACCTCGCCGGTGCTAAAAGGGACGTGCGGCGTGCTGCATGTAACAGGTGTTTTTTTAAACGAACTGTTTTATAAAGACCTGGAGCTTTTCTTTACGGACGGGATGATTACGGACTATCGCTGCGCCAATTTTGAAGACCCGGAGGATAATAGGCGCTATATTCGTGAAAACGTGCTGATGCAGCATGAGACGCTTCCGATGGGAGAGTTTGCGATCGGGACGAATACGACGGCTTACCGGATGGCGCGGGATTATCAGATCGCAGAGAAGCTGCCGATTTTAATTGCGGAAAAGACAGGGCCGCATTTTGCAGTCGGGGATACGTGCTATTCCCATGCGGAGGATACAAAGGTCTATAATCCAGACGGCAAAGAGATTGTGGCAAGAGACAATGAGGTATCCATGCTGCGCAGGGAAGACGCGGCAAAGGCATATTTTAACTGCCATACGGATATCACCATTCCATACGATGAACTGGATCAGATTACGGTAGTTTTACCGGATGGAGGGTTTATCGATGTGATCCGGGACGGAAGGTTTGTCGTGGAGGGTACGCAAGAGCTGAATGTGCCGCTGGATGCGCCGGGGCGCTGACAATCAAATAGAACAAAAGCAAAGGAGCAAACTATGACTAAGGTTGGAATCGTAATGGGTTCGGATTCGGATCTGCCAGTAATGGCAAAGGCTGCGGATGTGTTAAAGCAGCTTGGAATCGAGTATGAAATGCGGATTATTTCCGCGCATCGGGAACCGGATGTGTTTTTTGAATATGCAAAGACAGCAGAGGAAAAAGGATTGAAAGTGATTATCGCGGGAGCTGGCATGGCGGCGCATCTGCCGGGCATGTGCGCGGCGATTTTTCCAATGCCTGTCATCGGCATACCGATGCATACGACGTCTCTGGGCGGCAGAGATTCGCTGTACTCGATTGTGCAGATGCCAAGCGGCATTCCGGTAGCGACAGTCGCAATTAACGGCGGTGCAAACGCGGCGCTTCTGGCTGCAAAAATACTTGCCGTTTCCGACGAAGCGCTGCTAAAAAAGCTAAAAGATTATGCCAAGGATTTAAAAGAGCAGGTGCAGGCGAAAGACGAAAGGCTGCAAACCTGCGGGTATGAGGAATATTAAATCAAATACTGTCCGGGCGATACGGACAGCCAGAAAAATATGCGGATACAAAGCTTTCACAACCTGCGTATCTGCTGATGAAAACTGAATATTGCAGATGTGCTGACCGGAAGGGATATCCATGAAGGAAAGAAGAAGTCTGAAAGAAACATTTACCGTAAAACAGGTAGATTCTTTTTGGTACCATAAGGCAAGCAGAGAATCCTGTTTTACGGTTTTTCTGTTTTCTGGCAGTCGGCGGCATCTGCAAAAAGGAGGCAGGAATGGGAACGACATGGAACGATACGCCCAGTGCAGACCGGGTGCATATTGCTTTTTTTGGAAAAATGAACAGCGGTAAGTCGTCGCTGGTGAATGCGCTGGCAGGGCAGCAGATCTCGATTGTATCTAAGATCGGCGGCACGACGACGGATCTTGTAAAAAAGCCAATGGAGATACATGGCATAGGGGCCTGCGTGCTGGTCGATACGGCTGGATTTGATGATACGGGGGCATTGGGCGGCAGCCGGGTGGCATTGGCAAAGCAGGCGGCAAAACAGGCGGATCTGGCGGTGCTTGTTTTTTCCGGGGAACAAGAAAAAGCAGGCAGTTTTGAAGAAGAGAAACGATGGTTTGACCTGCTGAAAAAAAGGGATACGCCGGTGATTCCCGTTGTCAGCAAGACAGATACAAACGCACAGGCAGACGCATTGGCACGGCAAATTGAGCAGGTGTTCCAAAAAAAGCCGCTGCTTGTGAGTGCTGTTACGAAAGAAGGGATCGAAGAGCTTAAACACGCGCTGATCGCCGCGGCGGCGGAACAAAACGAAGCGGCAAAGCGTCTGATTACCGCAGGCTTCGTCCGCCGGGAGGATGTTGTCATGTTAGTTATGCCGCAGGATATTCAGGCTCCGAAAGGGCGCCTGATTCTTCCGCAGGTGCAGACGCTGCGGGAACTGCTGGATCAAAAGTGCGTTACGGTGTGTGTGACGACAGACGAGTTTGCGTGTGCCCTGGAAGCCTTAAAAAAGCCGCCGAAGCTGATTATCACAGATTCGCAGGTATTTCGCACCATTTATGAGAAAAAGCCTGTGGAAAGTATGCTGACTTCATTTTCCGTACTGTTTGCTGCATATAAAGGAGACATGGACTATTTTGTGCAGGGGGCGCAGGCAATCGGCACGCTGACTGAACAAGACCGGGTGCTGATCGCGGAATGCTGCACCCATGCGCCGCTCGATGAAGATATCGGGCGGGTGAAGCTGCCGCGGCTGCTGCGCCAGAGGGTCGGCGGGGGACTGCACATAGATCTTGTCTCAGGGACGGATTTTCCCGAAGACCTGTCAGCATACAGCCTGCTGATCCAATGCGGTGCCTGTATGTTTAACCGCAAGTATGTGATGGCAAGAGTGGATGCGGCAAAGGAGCAGCAGGTGCCAATGACCAATTACGGCGTGGCGATCGCATATTTAAGCGGTATTTTAGATCAGGTGGAAGGAGCCTGCTATGGGAGATAAGGACACAAAGCTGGCAGTCATTGCGATTGTGGTAGAGAAAGAAGAGGGTGTGCGTGAGCTGAATGAGCTGCTTCACGGATGCAGCGGCTATATTATCGGCAGAATGGGAATCCCGCACAGGGAGCGTGGCGTATCGTTAATCAGCATAGCGATGGATGCGCCTGCGGACGTAATCAGCGCATTGTCTGGAAAGCTTGGAAGGATTTGCGGGGTATCCGCAAAGGTAGCATATTCCAAGCTGCCGGAATCTTAAAAGCACGCTATCAAAGTTAAAAAAGTCAGAAAAAATAAAAAGGAAGGGCAAAGTATATGTACAATGTAATGTCACCAAAGGCAGAGGAATTTATCAGCGATGAGGAGATCCGGGAATGCCTGGACTACGCGCAGAAAAACAAAAATAATGTGCAGCTAATCGATGAAATCTTAGAAAAAGCGAAAAAAATGAAAGGGCTTTCCCATAAAGAGGCGATCGTGCTGCTGGATTGTGAGCTGGAAGAAAAAAACAAGGAAATTTACAAGCTGGCGGAACAGGTCAAGCAGGAATTTTACGGGAACCGCATCGTAATGTTTGCGCCGCTGTATTTGTCCAACTATTGCATTAACGGCTGTGAGTACTGCCCGTACCATGCGAAAAACAAGCATATTACAAGAAAAAAGCTGACGCAGGAGGAAGTGCGCAGGGAAGTCATCGCATTGCAGGATATGGGTCACAAGCGCCTGGCGCTGGAAGCGGGGGAAGATCCGGTAAACAATCCGCTGGAGTATATTTTGGAGTGCATTCAGACCATTTACAGCATCAAACATAAAAACGGCGCGATCCGGCGTGTCAATGTCAATATTGCGGCGACGACAGTCGAGGATTACCAAAAGCTTAAGGAGGCAGGCATCGGTACTTATATTTTATTCCAGGAAACCTACGATAAGAAGCAGTATGAAAAGCTGCACCCGACCGGGCCAAAGAGCAACTATGCCTACCATACGGAGGCGATGGACAGGGCGATGGACGGCGGAATCGACGACGTCGGGTTGGGCGTGCTGTTTGGGCTGAACAATTACCGCTATGATTTTACAGGCATTTTAATGCACGCGGAGCATCTAGAAGCATACAAAGGGGTAGGCCCGCACACGATCAGCGTGCCGAGAGTGCGGCGCGCCGATGATATCGACCCGGATGTATTTGACAACGGAATTTCCGACGAAATGTTTGAAAAGATCGTAGCATGTATCCGCATTGCGGTACCGTATACGGGCATGATCGTCTCTACCAGGGAATCTGCAAAAACGCGCAAAAAAGTGCTGCATCTTGGCATCTCGCAGATCAGCGGCGGCTCCAGGACGAGTGTCGGCGGCTATTATGAAGAGGAAAAAGAAGAGGATAACTCTGCCCAGTTTGACGTCAGCGACCGCAGGACATTGGAAGAAGTCGTGCACTGGCTGATGGAGCTTGGCTATGTACCAAGCTTTTGCACCGCCTGCTATCGTGCCGGACGTACCGGCGACCGTTTTATGGAGCTGTTGAAAAGTAGGCAGATCGTCAACTGCTGCCATCCGAATGCACTGATTACGCTGAAGGAATTTTTAGAGGATTACGCGACGCCGCAGACGAAGGAGCTGGGAGAAAAGCTGATCGCCGAGGAGCTGACAAAGATTCCAAACGTTACGGTCAGAAAAAAAGCGGCGGAATATATCAGCCAGATTCAGGATGGGGAGCGGGATTTTCGGTTTTAGTGGACTTGTTAGGTTTTTAATAGGAAGGACGCCAGGAGAACAATTTGGAGAGTAGGCTTGGGGTACTTGGAGAAATAATAGCAGGTATCACTGATGAAATTTAGAGAAAAAATATTATACAAATTCTCACAAATATGCGATAATATTCTATAGTCAGATTAGAACAGCGTAGGGATAGTCTGGTGGTTGTACTTTCCGGGAACGGAAAGGAGGTACATATGGATACGTTAGAAGTTTTGACGTTGCTGTTAGTAATATTCGCAGCTTTATCTTATCTCGACAACCATCATAGAAAGTAAAATGGCTATCTCCTACGACCAATAGGGGATAGCCAATATTAATTGTAATACAATTAGTTTCCGGTGACAATCATCGGACGTGCCAAAATCCTATAACTGTCTCTAATCTGATTATAAATGATGCCTTGTTCATTTGCAAGCGTTAATTTAGGAAACTGCAATTAGGCTTTTGTCAAAACCCTTGTGTATACAATTTAGTGCAAAAGCCTAATACTACAGCGAACAAACCATTTCGGGCTCGTTTGGCAGCACTTGCGAAGAACAGCCGCCAGAGTGTACCCATCCTCTCTCCTGGCGTAAAATTTTCATTCAGCAAATGCCAATGATAAACCTTTCATCATATCATTGTATACGGAACTCCCATCAAGAATAGTTCCAAATGTATCGACCCATAACGGGATATAGCCACATCTGCTTGCTACCATCTGCGAACCAATATTCGTTATAGAAGCAGAATAGAATGGAATAATATTTTGTGCCAATAATTCTTTCGTCAATCCCCTCACTAAATACGTTCCCAATCTGGCGTTTCTATATTCTTCCATAACATCGATACCTATTTCCCATACACCATCTGCTGATGATTTTGCGGCACCTGCTACGCCAATAATTTTATGATTGTCCTTTGCATATTTTGCGACATTTTTCAAAATTATCTGGAAATAGGAAGGCGATCTGGTGTATAATCAAAAGAACGGGGACAAGATACGAACAGTAACACACCCTACGCTCAGTGCAGTATTTTTTGCTACACTTGTGAAAAACAGCCCCCCCCTCGTATATCCGTAAAAAAACACACTCTAATACTACAGCGAACAAAACAAATCATATTGAGCTTGTTTTTGTAACATTTACGAAGAGCAGCCGGGAGAGCGGATGTGCCTCCCCTGGCGGCGGCTTTGGAAGAATGCTTAGAATCCCTTAGTATTCTGCGGGGCAACCAGGGGCGCAGCCAAGCGGCACCTTTAGCTGCCGGCAGGTAGCGAACTAGGTGCGGCGACCGTCCACAGCCACCAGCGTACCAGCAGGATACTTAGGGATTCTTAGCATTTTGGAACGGACGCCGCCAGGGGAGGCACATCCGCTCTCCCGGCGTCCCTTCCTGTTCAACACAGAAAAAGAGGAGATGCACATGATCGCAGTTATAACAGCCATCTTAGCCTGTTTTATAGAATACCATGTAAAACAGCATATGGACAAAGTGAGATCCTGTAAGGAGCAGCGTCCGCTTGCAGGCGGCAGAATCGTACTGAAAAAATATTATAACACCGGAGCAGCAGGCAATTTTTTAAAAAGCCATCCAAAATGGGTGAAAAACATCCATATTGGCGCGCTGCTTGCCGTAGCCTTGGCATTTGCCTGCATCAGCCGAAAAAAGGACGCGGGCATGGCGAAGACGGGGTTAGCGCTGCTTGCGGGCGGTGGGTTTAGCAACCTGCATGACCGTATTACAAAGGGCTATGTGGTGGACTATATAAGCTTTGGCTTTGGGCCGAAATGGTTTCGCAGGCTAGTGTTTAATATGGCGGATTTTTTTGTCTTTGCCGGGATTTTTTTCTGTATGCTGCACATATTTAAGAAGGACAAATAGAAGGCAAATGTTGCAGGCTTGTGATTTATGCCGTTTGGAAAGAAGGATTATTAACTATGGAAGTGATGCAAACACAAAAGAAAAATCAAATTCAAAATCAAAAAGAAGGCCAGAAACAAAATCCGCTGGGCAGCAAGCCGGTTGGAAGGCTGCTTGCGGAGTTTGCCATTCCAAGCATTATCGCGATGCTGGTCAGTGCGCTGTATAATATTGTAGACCAGTTTTTTATCGGGCATTATGTCGGGATGCTGGGAAATGCGGCGACAAATGTGGCTTTTCCGCTGACGATGAGCTGTACGGCGATTTCGCTGATGTGCGGGATCGGCGGAGCTGCGAATTTTAACCTGAATATGGGGCGCGGCAGAAAGGAGCAGGCTGCCAAATATGCGGGAAATGTAGTTTCGATGATGATTGTTATTGGGATACTGCTCTGTGTGATTACAAAGATATTTTTAGAGCCGATGATGGTGACGTTTGGGGCGACGGATCAGACGCTTGCGTATTCTCTGACTTATACAGGGATTACGTCTTTTGGGTTTCCGTTTTTAATTTTTACGACGGGCGGCTCTAATTTGGTCAGGGCAGACGGCAGCCCGCGGTTTTCCATGCTGTGCACGCTGATTGGCGCGATCGTAAATACCGTGCTGGATGCGCTGTTTATGATCCAGTTTGACCTTGGCATCCAGGGGGCTGCGTGGGCGACGGTCATCGGGCAGGTCGTGTCTGCGGTGCTGGTTGGCGTATACCTGTCCCGTTTTCGGACGGTGCCGCTTGTGCGGGAGTGCTTTTTGCCGAAAGCGTCCTGCTGGGGCAATATTGCAAAGCTTGGCATGTCGCCGTGCATCAACCAGTTTGCGATGATGGCTGTACAGATCGTATTGAACAATGTGCTGACGTTTTACGGCGGGCAGTCGGCCTATGGCGGCGATATCCCGCTTGCGTGCGCAGGCATTATATCCAAGGTCGGTATGATGTTTTTTTCGATTGTAATCGGCATTTCGCAGGGAATGCAGCCGATTGTCAGCTTTAATTACGGGGCGCAGCAGTATAAGCGTGTACTGGAAGCGGTGTGGAAGTCCATTTTTTGCGCGACGGTCATTTCGATCGCGGCATTTTTGTGCTTTCAGATCTTTCCAAGGCAGATTATCGGGCTGTTTGGGCAGGAAAGCGAAGAGTATTTTCAGTTTGCGGAGCGGTATTTTAGAATCTATATGTTTTTTACGTTTGTCAATCAGTTTCAGCCGATTGTGGCAAATATGTATACCTCGATCGGAAAAGCTGCTGCCGGGGCATGGATGTCTTTGACGAGGCAGATCTTGTTTTTAATGCCGCTGTTAATTGTACTGCCGCGGTTTTTCGGGCTGGAAGGCGCGATGTACGCGGCGCCGATCGCGGATTTTGTGGCGTTTTTAATTGCGCTGGCGATGCTGCTTAGGGAGTCCTTATTACTGAAGCGTGCGGCTGCAAAGCTTTGACCAGGTTCTGAAAGGAAAACACAAAAAAATAAGATTTGGAGTTGAGAAATCTGTAAATTAGTGCTATTTTATAATAAGAATCATATTTAGGAGGAGAGAGAAAAAACATGAGTAAAAAACCTACGGTATTAATGATTTTAGACGGATTTGGCCTGAACGAGACGAAAGAAGGCAACGCTGTGGCACAGGCAAATACGCCGGTGCTGGACAAACTGATGAGCGATTATCCGTTTGTAAAAGGCTACGCAAGCGGACTTGCTGTCGGCTTACCGGACGGGCAGATGGGAAATTCCGAGGTTGGGCATCTGAATATGGGCGCCGGGCGCATCGTGTACCAGGAGCTTACGAGAATTTCAAAGGAAATCGAAGACGGTGATTTTTTCAAAAATGAAGCGCTTTTAAAAGCGGTGGAAAACTGTAAAAAGAACGGGTCTGACCTGCACCTGTTCGGGCTTGTGTCAGACGGCGGCGTACACAGCCACAATACACATATTTACGGGCTGCTGGAGCTTGCAAAAAGACAAGGGCTTCAAAATGTATATGTACATTGCTTTATGGACGGGCGTGACACAGCGCCTTCTTCAGGAAAAGGCTTTATTCAGGAGCTGGCAGACAAGATGAAAGAGATCGGCGTCGGCAAGATCGCAACGATTTCCGGCCGTTATTATGCGATGGACCGTGACAACCGCTGGGATCGTGTGGAAAAGGCGTATGCCGCGCTGACAAAGGGCGAAGGCGTAAAGGCACAAGACCCGGTAGCGGCGATGCAGGCGTCTTATGACGATGATAAAACCGACGAGTTTGTACTTCCGACGGTGATTGAGGAAGACGGAAAGCCGGTTGCGACTGTAAAAGACCAGGATTCCGTGATCTTTTTCAACTTCCGTCCAGACCGTGCCAGAGAGATGACGAGAGTCTTCTGCTGCGATGATTTCAGCGGCTTTGACCGCGGAGCAAGAAAGCAGGTAACCTATATCTGTTTTACCGAATATGACGTTACGATTCCAAATAAAGAGATTGCGTTTAAAAAAGTAGAGCTGAAAAATACATTCGGACAGTTCCTTGCGGCAAACGGCAAGACACAGGCAAGAATCGCCGAGACAGAAAAGTACGCGCATGTAACGTTCTTCTTTAACGGCGGCGTGGAAGAGCCAAATAAAGGGGAAGAGCGGATTTTGGTAAAATCTCCAAAGGTAGCGACGTATGACCTCCAGCCGGAGATGAGCGCGCCGGAAGTATGCGAGAAGCTCTGCGGGGCAATCCGTTCGCAGAACTTTGACGTCATTATTATTAACTTTGCAAATCCTGATATGGTAGGGCATACCGGTGTGTTGGAAGCTGCAAAAAAAGCGCTGGAAGCAGTCGATACGTGTGTCGGCAAGGCACTCGAAGCGCTGCTTGAGGTAGACGGACAGATGTTTTTATGCGCAGACCACGGCAATGCGGAGCAGTTGATCGACTATGAAACAGGCGTACCGTTTACTGCCCATACGATCAATCCGGTGCCGTTTATCCTGATCAATTATGATCCGGCGTATACGTTAAAAGAAGGCGGGCGCCTTGCGGATATTGTGCCGACTTTAATCGAAATGATGGGTATGGAAAAGCCTGCGGAAATGACAGGGGAATCTTTATTAATCAAAAAATAGAAAACAAAGGAAAACGGCAGGCGGCTCTGTGGACAGGAACCGCCTGCCATTGCGTTTGTTTCATTTTATTAATCTTAATATTTTATAAAATCCTCTGAAAAAATAGACAAACGAATCGAAATGCGTTATCTTATTAAAGATATGAAACGGGCAAAAATCTAAAAAAGAAGAGGATGAGACAATGGATTTTGAACTGGATGTACATACACATACGATCGCAAGCGGCCATGCTTACGGGACGCTTACAGAGATGGCGAAGGAGGCATCGCTGCGCGGGCTTAAGCTGTTGGGAATTACGGAGCATACGCACAATATGCCAGGGACATGTGACGATTTGTATTTTGTAAATCTAAGGGTCGTGCCAAGGAAGATGTTCGGGGTTCGTCTGATGCTTGGGGCGGAACTGAATATTATGGATGAGCATGGGACGGTGGATCTGCCGGACTGGATCATTGACAAGACCGATCTTAGGATCGCGAGTATCCACGGCAATTTATTTGCGCCTGGGACGAGGGAGAGAAACACGGCAGCAGTGCTCGGGGCGATGAAAAATCCAAAGATCGATATGATCGGGCATCCTGACGACGGCAACTGCCCGCTGGACTATGAGCAGCTTGTACTGGCGTCGAAGGAATTCCATACGCTTTTGGAGATTAATAACAATTCGCTGCGTTCGCCTTCAAGAAAAAACGTCGGGGAAAATATCAGGACGATTTTAAAGCTGTGCATGCAGTATGAGGTGCCTGTCATTATGAACAGTGACGCGCATATTATGACAGACCTTGCCAATACCGACCATTCGATGCCGATTGTGGAAGAAACCGGTTTTCCAAAAGAGCTGATCTTAAACTATTCCGCGGAAAAATTCGAGGCATTCATTGCAAAAAACCGTGCATTAGAAAAAGCCGTGTCGGATAAGGAGAGTGGAAAATGACCAAATATTGCGTAAAAAAGCCGTTTACGATTTTCGTGGCGGTCATAGCGGTAATGGTAATCGGCGTCGTCAGCTTAATGCGTATGAAAACCGACCTGCTGCCGGATATGAGCCTGCCGTATTTAATGATTATTACGACTGATCCGGGGGCAAGCCCTGAAAAGGTGGAGAGCGAAGTGACTTCTCCGATGGAGCAGGCGCTTGGCACCGTGACGGGCGTGGAAAATATTACGAGTGTCAGTGCGGAAAACTACAGCATGATTACGCTGGAGTTCGTAGAAGATACGAATATGGACTCCGCGATGGTCAAGGTGACCGCGAAGCTGAACCAGCTTGAACTGCCGGAAATGTGCGGTACGCCGAATATGCTGGAGATCTCTATGGATATGATGGCGACGATGTATGCGACGGTCAGCTATGAAAATAAGGATATTTATGAGGTGTCCGACTTTACGGAAGAGATTATCCGTCCGTATTTCGAGCGCCAGGACGGCGTAGCGAGCGTCTCTGCGGTAGGCAGTGTGGAAAAGACGGTGGAGGTGCGCCTAAACGCGTCCAAAATCGATCAGATCAACGACCAGATACTAGAAGAGACAAACGACAAGCTTGCCGAGGCAAAGGAGCAGATCGAGGAAGCTGCCGCACAGCTTGAAGACGGCACAAAAAAGCTGGACGACGCCAAAAGCGAGCTGGAAAAGAAACAGGACGATTTGAAAAAAGCGCAGTCCGATACGTCCAAGCAGTTGGCGGAAGCAAGCCTGGCGCTTGACCAGGCGCTGGCGACAAAGGCAGCGTATGAAGCGAACCTGACGAGCTTGCAGGCTTCTAAGGCGGGGCTGGAAGCGGAGAAAAAAGCATATGAGGATAATCAGGTTGTAGATACATATAATAAAATAAACGGCGCGCTCGGCGCGATGCAGACGACGCTTGCACAGCCTGCGCAGTTGGCGGGCGTCACGATTCCCGCTGATATTGACGATGCGCTGGCAAACCCGGAGGAGCTTGCGCCATTTGTGGAGTGGATCTCACAGATGGGTATGGGCGATCAGGTCAAAGACTTGACGGTTGACCACTTGCAGCAGTTGTCGGATATTGTGACAAAGCGGCTGCCGCAGATAGAAACTGGCATTGCGAACCTTGAGACACAGATTATGGCTGTGGAGCAGGCTGTCAAGCAGGTCAACCGGCAGATGGACCAGATCGACCAAAAGTATAAGGAGGCGGACAGCGGGAAATTCCAGGCGGCAGTGTCGATGGCGTCGGGAGACGCACAGATGGCAAACGGCTTGTCCGGCATTGAAAGCTCGCAAAAAGAGCTGGATGAGGCGAAAAAAGAACTGAAAGAAGCAAAAAAACAGTACCGCCAGTCCAGAAAGGCGGCGCTTGAACAGGCAAATATCAGCAGCCTGGTCAATATGGATACGCTGTCGCAGATGATTACGGCACAGGATTTTTCCATGCCGGCAGGTTATATCCGGGATAAAGAGAAGTCGAAAAACCAGTGGCTGATTAAAGTAGGCGAGCACTATGACAGCATTCAAAACCTGGAGGAAATGCTGCTGTGCAAGCTGCCGGGCGTTGGCAATGTGCGCATGTCAGATGTGGCGGATATTACGGTGATTGACAATGCCGGGGAAACTTACGCCAAGAGCAACGGCGAGGAAGGGGTGCTGCTTTCCATCTTTAAGGGAAGCACGGCGAGTACGTCCGACGTGGCAAAGACCTGCGAGGCGGCGATTGCAAAGCTGGAAGAGGATTACGAGGGCTTAACCGTTACGCCGATTATGAATCAGGGCGATTACATTACGATGTTTATCAGCAGCATTCTGCAAAGCATGATCGGCGGCGCGCTGCTCGCGGTGCTTGTGCTTGTAATGTTTTTTAAAGACGCAAAGCCAACGCTTGTGGTGGCGTTCAGCATTCCGTTTTCGGTGCTGTTTGCCATACTGATTATGTATTTTTCGGATATCTCGATCAATATTATGACACTTGCCGGACTGGGGCTTGCCATCGGTATGCTGGTGGACAATTCGATCGTCGTAATTGAAAATATCTACCGCATACGAAACCACGGCGTTTCGGCGCCAAGGGCAGCCGTGCAGGGCGCAAAGCAGGTGGCAGGGCCGATTATATCGTCGACGCTTACGACCGTATGCGTATTTTTGCCGATGGTCTTTACGACCGGGCTGGTGGCGGAGCTGATGGTGCCGTTTGCCATGACGATTACATACGCGCTGACGGCGTCGTTAATAGTAGCGCTTTCTATTGTGCCGACGGCAGGCTCGATCCTGTTAAAAAATACAAAAGAAAAGCGTTATCCGCTGTTTGAAAAGGTACAAAAGCTCTATGGAAAAGCGCTTTCTTTTAGCTTGCGATTTAAAATCGTACCGCTTGTATTGTCGGTGCTGCTGCTGGTGATCTGCATTCGCGAGGTTATGCGCATGGGCATCACGATGCTGCCTGAGATGACCGGGGAGCAGATCTCGATATCGGTCAGCGTGCCGGAAGAGACAGAAAAAGAAGAGGCGTTTGCGCTGGCAGACAAAGTAATGGAAGCGGCGCTTTCGGTAGACGGGATTGCGACGGTAGGCGCGATGGACGGCAGCAGTGCGAACAGCATGTTGGGCGCCGGCGCAGAGGGAGAGAATTTTCTTAACTTTTCCTTTGCGATTTTGCTGGAGGAAGACATTAAAGATATCCGCAAAATACGTGAGATTTCCAAAGAACTAGAAGACGCCGTGGCGGATTTGGACTGCGAAGCAGTCGTTTCGTCCTCAGCGATGGGGGATATGACCGCGATGATGGGCAGCGGGCTGTCTTTGAATATTTACGGCGAAAGCATGGAAAAGCTGCTGCAGATCAGTGAGGATGTGCAAAAGATTGTGGCGCAGGTGGAAGGCTTTGAAAATATTTCCAACGGGCAGGAAGACGGCGCGCAGGAGATCCATTTAATTGTAAATAAAGACCGCGCAATGAAGCGGGGGCTTACCGTAGCGCAGATCTATGCAACGCTCTCTTCCAGGCTGACGACAGAAAAGGATTCGGTTACGATGAGCGTCGGCGATACGGATATGACCGTGCAGATCGTCGATGAAACAGAGCTTTTGAATAAAGAAAACCTGCTGGATATGGAGCTGGAAGCGACGCAGACAAAAGAGGACGGCACCACGCAGACGAAAAAGTACACGCTTGGCGATTTTGCACAGATTGAGTACGGCCAGGGGCTGGCGTCGATTTCCAGAGAAAACCAGTCGCACTATATTACCGTGACGGCGGATACGATGGAAGGCTATAATACAACGCTTTTGACACGGTCGTTAAACAAGCTGCTTAAAGACTATGCGATTGCAGACGGCTATACGATTGAGATCGGCGGCGAGAGCGACCAGGTCAACGATATGGTAGTGCAGATGGGACAGCTTATGGCGCTCGGCTTTTTGCTGATTTATCTCGTTATGGTTGCACAGTTTCAAAGCCTGCTGTCACCGTTTATCGTATTGTTTACGATCCCGCTGGCGTTTACGGGCGGACTTTTAGGGCTGCTTGCGTTTGGGGAGCAGTTGTCGCTGATGAGCCTGCTTGGGTTTACGATTTTAATGGGAACAGTTGTAAACAACGGAATCGTGTTTGTAGACTATGCCAACCAGCTTCGGATCGGGGGCATGGAAAGGCGGGAAGCGCTGATTGCTACTGGAAAGACGCGTATGCGCCCGATCCTTATGACCGCGCTGACGACGATTTTATCGATGTGCATGATGATTTTCAGCAATCAGGCGGGCAATTCGATGGGACGCGGCATGGCGATCGTTGTTGTCGGAGGTTTATTGTATGCAACTTTAATGACCCTCTTTATTATTCCTGTCATGTATGATATATTTTATAGGAAGCAGCCGCATCAAGTCGATATCGGAGAAGACGACTTAGACGAGATCCTGGATGAGGCGCAGGAGTATATGAGAGAAAATGAGTTTGGCTTATAACAGAAGTCAGGACTGAATGGAGGAGAAAACATGATTAAAGTTGTAAAATTCGGGGGCAGCTCTTTGGCAAGCGCGGAGCAGTTCCGCAAAGTACGGGATATTCTCCTGGCAGATAAAAAGCGCAGGTATGTTGTACCGAGCGCGCCGGGAAAGCGTCATAAAAACGATACAAAGGTAACGGATATGCTGTACGAGTGCTATGCGCAGGCAGAGGCAGGAGAGGAATTTAAGCCGCTGCTGCGCAAGATCCGCGCCCGCTATAATGAAATTATAAGTGGATTAAAGTTGAATTTCAGCCTGGATGAAGAGTTTAAAACAATGGAAGAAAACTTTCGTCAAAAAGCAGGAGCGGATTATGCAGCATCCCGTGGGGAATACTTAAACGGCTTGATTATGTCGCATTTTATCGGCTATGAATTTATCGATGCGGCAGAGGTGATCCGCTTTGATAAGGACGGAAATTTTAATGCCGATCAGACAAATGCAATTTTAAAAGAGCGTTTAAAAAAGAGCGACCGTGCCGTGATTCCAGGGTTTTACGGAGCGGGCGAAGACGGGCGTATCCAGACCTTTTCCCGCGGCGGGTCGGATATTACCGGTTCGATCGTGGCGAAGGCGTGTAAAGCAGACCTGTATGAAAACTGGACGGATGTGTCGGGATTTCTCGTTGCAGATCCAAGAATTATTAAAAACCCAAAAGGAATCAAGGTCATTACGTACAAGGAGCTGCGGGAGCTGTCCTATATGGGCGCTGCGGTGCTGCATGAAGACGCGATTTTTCCGGTGCGCAAGGAAGGGATTCCGATCAATATTAAAAATACGAATGTGCCGGAGGATCCGGGTACGTTTATCGTAGAGAGTACCTGCCAGAAGCCGGAGTATACGATTACCGGGATAGCCGGAAAGCAGGGATTTGTAGCCGTCAATATTGAAAAGGATATGATGAATACGGAGATTGGATTTGGACGGAAAGTACTGGCGGCATTTGAGGAGAATCAGATCTCGTTTGAGCATACGCCGTCCGGCATCGATACGTTTACGGTTTTTGTGCATCAGGAAGAGTTTGAGGGCAAGGAACAGAGCGTACTGTCTGCGATCCATCGTCTTGCCGAGCCAGACAGCATTGATCTGGAGGCGGACTTGTCGCTGATTGCCGTTGTCGGACGGGGGATGAAGAGTACACGCGGTACGGCAGGCAGGATTTTTTCTGCGCTGGCGCACGCAAATGTAAATGTGAAAATGATCGACCAGGGATCTTCGGAGCTGAATGTCATTATCGGTGTCAGCAACGATGACTTTGAGCAGGCGATCAAAGCGATTTATGATATTTTTGTAGAGACAAGGCTTTAAACGTACCTGGCTGGTATCAAAAGAAAGAAGGAATCAATATGTGGAACCGAATTGCGTTAAAAGAAGATTCAAAATCGCTGCTAAGGCTGAATTACTGGCCGTTTGTGCTTGTTGCGTTTATCCATATGATCGTCTCTGGGTCAGGGGCAAACGGGATTGCGGGCAGAAGCAGCAGATCAGGTGTGTCAAGCGGGCACGAATTGTTTCGGGACAGCTATTATGGTTATGATGAATACCGGGTAGTCAACGAGCTGGTGCGCTTTGTGCTGCCGTTTCTGGGGCTTGCGTTGGTGACCGCGTTAGGAATGTGGGTCGTTATGATCGTAGTTAGTATTTTCGTGCTGAACCCGTTGGAAGTCGGATGCAAACGGTATATGACGATGGCGAGGGAAGTCAAGCCGCAGTTTCAAGAAATGGGTTTTGCGTTTAAAAACTGCTATGGCAATATCGTAAAGACGATGTTTTTTAAAAACCTGTATATTTTTTTATGGTCGCTGCTGTTTGTGATCCCGGGATTTGTCAAGTCCTATGAGTACCGGATGATCCCGTATCTGTTAGCAGAGTACCCGGATATGGCGCCTGACGAGGCGTTTCGTATCAGCCGGGAAATGATGACGGGCAATAAGTGGGAAACGTTTGTGCTGGATCTGTCCTTTTTTGGATGGAACATATTGTCTGCCATTACGTTAGGACTGACCGGGATTTTTTATTCTGAACCGTACCAGATGCTGACAAACAGTGCGCTGTATCTGACGCTGAAAAAGACGCATCCAAGCTTTGGATATGTGCAGCCGGATGATAATTACTATTTTCAAAAATAATACATGAAAAAGCTGCCGGAAAATCTGATTTCCGGCAGCTTTTTTATCTACTGCATCTGACTGATCCGTTCTGTGATATAATACTCCAAAGCAGCGCCAGTATGTTCCAGCCCCAGCCTGCTGCTGTTGATGCACATATCGTAGTATCTCGAATCGCCCCAGCGGAAGCTGGAGTGGCGGTTATGATACTGCTTGCGCTTTTTGTCGTGGCGCCGGATTTTGGCGATGGCGTCGGATTCGCTGATCTTGTATACTTCCATAATCCGTTTGATCTTTGCCAGCTCGTCGCCGACGATAAAGATCGAAATCAGCCCGCTGTGCCCGGTTAATACAGTTTCCGCACATCGGCCGACGATCACAAAGGATTCGCCGCTTTCCGCCTTCTTGCGGATATAGTCAAACTGCATTTCGGCAAGGATCTCTTCCATAGAGTTGGAAAATGCGCCGACTCTTCTGGAAAGAAACGCATTGCGCGGCTTTTCGTCATATTTTTCCAGCACTTCTACCTTTATATTATTTTCGGTTGCGATTTCATCTAAAATATGTCTGTCGTAAAAATTTAAACCGTGGTCTTTGGCGATTCTTTCGGCAATGACGTGTCCGGCACTGCCAAATTCACGGCTTACAGAAATAATCGTTTGTGGCATATCGGTGCTCCTTTCTGTTAACAATAACGGATAAATATAATCAGCATGGATATCATAACAACGATCACCGTTGCGGGAGCCGCGGATTTACAATATTCGCCCCATCCGATCACATAGCCGTTTTTGGCTGCGACGGACGTGCCGACGACGTTTGCCGAGGCTCCGATCGGGGTGCCGCTGCCGCCGATATCCGTACCCATCGATAATGCCCAGGCGAGCGTTTCTAAGCTAACGCCCTGGCTTGCCGCGAGGCTTTTAATAACAGGGATCATCGTAGCGGCAAATGGAATATTGTCTACAAATGCGCTTGCGACAGCGGATACCCAGATAATAATAGCGATCATAAGCTTTAAGTTGCCCTGGCTTGCTTTGCCTATGTATCCGGCAATAATCTCCAGGATGCCAGTCTGCTCCAGGCCGCCGACTACCATAAACAAGCCGATAAAGAAAAGCAGTGTTTTATAGTCTACCTTGGATAACAGCTCCGCCGCGTATTTGGCAAAGGCGAGCAGTGTCAGCACCGTGATCGCCGTACCGATAAAAGCGACGGTAAGCCCGGTTTCTGCGTGCGTGACAAGCAGCACGACCGCGCAGGCAAAAATAATGCAGCTTAACGTAAAGTCTTTTTTGTTTTTAATTGCCTCTTTTGGGTCAGGCATAGAGCCTTTGTTAATGACGTTTTTTTCCGCTTCTTCCAGCTCCTTATGGAATACGAGGAAGAAATAGCCGATCACAAGCACCAGGCTGACGCCGGCCATCAATCCGGTGTTTGTTAAAAAGTCACTAAAGGAATAGCCTAACGATGTACCGATAATAATGTTCGGCGGATCTCCGCACATCGTTGCCGAGCCGCCCAGGTTTGCGCAGAAGATCTCGGATAAGATCATCGGAACCGGGTTAAATTGCAACAGCTTTGCAAGCTCGACGGTTACCGCAGCCAAAAACAGGATTACAGTGATGCTGTCAATAAACATGGCAAGGATGGCGGACATAATCATAAACGCGATAAATAACGGGATCGGCTTATAATTGACCATCTTGGCAAGCCGCATACACAGCCAGCGGAAAAATCCTGCCTTTGCCATGCCTTCGACCATGACCATCATGCCTGCAATAAAAATAATGGTAGCCCAGTTGATGCCGCTGGATGATTCTGCGGATTCACTGGCTGCATACCAGAAATCTGGTGTAAAAATACTTTGGATGTTCAGCGTGTTTAAGATTGCATCCGGGCTGTGCATTACAATGCCGAATACAAGCACCAGCGTCAGCAAGCCGCAGCCAATCGTTACATACTGGCGTTCGATTTTGTCAATGACGATCATCAGAAACATAACGATGAAGATGGCGGTAGCTAAAATTTGTGCGAGTAACATTTTGGTTATTTCCTCCTTACTTTCGTAAATATAAAATGCCAATAAAAAAGATGAAATAAAGATAAAATAAATATCAACAGAAGTTTATCACGATCCAAAAAAAAGTCAATAGTTTCCTATAGAAAAAGATAGGCAGGATCTTGCATGAAATTTGCTGAAAATGTAGGAAGGGAAAATGAAAATGTGTATCTTTTGTTAAAAAAAAGAAGAAATTGGGTGTACAAATTGTAATTTATGTACTAAAATGTAATTTAGGAGAGAATGGCGTATCGAAAAAAAGGTAGAGGAGGGGTTTCGTATGGTAAATTCAGATGCAACGCTTCGGGTGTATTTACAGTACTATGAAAAAGAAATCAATCTGACAAGGCTTGTAGAAAAAGCGTTTCAGGAGGCAGTTGCCAGAAGCACGATTCCGATTCAAAAGCTGGAAGTATATGTAAAGCCGGAGGACGGCAGGGCATATTATGTAGCAAACAGCGGATTCCAGTCTTTTGTAAATCTATGGGATTCTGACAGGGATGTAAGCGACGGCAAGCTGAGCGGAGAAATTAGCTGGCGCAGCGAGATTCAACGCAGGCTGATCTTTGAATACCGCGGACAGCAATGTGACTGTGACAGGATTATTGACCGAGTTGTGGAAAAATTTGCCAATATTTATTCGGTAAAGACGTTGCAGGAGATTGAGATCTATGTGCGCCAGGAGCATGAGGCGGCATACTATGTGATTAACGGACGGTATACAGGGTCGGTATCGATGTTTGTATAGTCTGACTAAGAAAGAGGAAATGGAGAATTTTTAAAATGGCTTGGTATGACAGTGCGGTGTTTTACCAGATCCAGCCACTTAGCCTGTGCGGATGCGAGCAGGAAAGCACGGCTGCGGAGGGATCGCATTTTGCTGAACTGCTTCTGTGGGCTGGACATGCGAAAAAAATGGGGTGCAATGCGATTTATATCGGCCCTGTATTAAAAACAGATACAAATGGAAATGGGATTACGGATTATTATAAGATTGACAGCAGGCTTGGGACAAATGAAGACTTTAAAGGCTGGGTGGCAAAGTGCCACGCGATGGGGCTGCGCGTAGTGATTGAAGTGGTCTTTAACCATGTAGGGCGCGGGTTTTTTGCATTTGAAAATCTAAAGAAAAACAGAAAAAAATCTCCGTACAGAGATTGGTTTTGCAACATCAACTTTTCCGGTGACAATACATATGGCGACGGATTCAGCTATGAAAGCTGGGGCGGCTATCAGAGGCTTGTAAAGCTGAATATGCTAAGCCCGTGGCTGCATGATTACCACTTTGACGCGGTGCGTTTTTGGATTAACGAATTTGATATTGACGGCATTCGGATCGGTGCGATTGATGAGATGGATTACGATTTCATCAAGGAACTGCGAAAGATCGGACAGAATGCAAAACGGGATTTCTGGATGTTAGGAGAGCTGACGGACGGAGAGTATGCGCGCTGGGTCAATGACAAGATGCTGCACTGCGCGGTCAACAGTCCGCTGCAAAAGCAGATGGTACTGGCGCATAATTCGGCATACTATCCGATGGTGTCAAGGTGCGTGCGGGAGACCAATGAGCAGTGCCCTTACACAAAGCTGTATACATTTGTAGACAGCCCGGATGTATCCCGTATTTATGAAAAGCTGAACCACAAAGAGCACAGGCGGCTAATTACGCTGCTGCAATATACGGTTTATGGGACGCCTGCCCTGTACTGCGGATCTGAGTTTTCAAATATCAGGACAAGGGAGGGTGAGGCAGAGGACGCCGCGCCTGCGCTGCTGCGGCTGTCTGACCATAAAGATGCTTATATGCAGGATGCGGTCACACACCTGCACTGCCTGCTCTGCCGTGCCAACCAGCAGTTCCCGGAATTGTTTTTCGGACATTACCAGGAGCTTATGGTGTCAGAAAAGCAGTATTTATTTGCCAGGGTGTTGAGGAAAAAAGCGCTTTTGGTTGCACTTAACTGCGGCGAAAGCGCGGTTTCGATAGAAGTTCCGTATTTAAAGCATGTCAAAAAGGCAGTCAATGTGCTGGAAGCAGACATTCGCTGGGAGGAATCGCCGGAAAAAAGCCTGGATCTGTCTGCTTGCAAGGAACTGCCGGTGAACGGCCAGCGCCTGCTGCTGGAGCTGGAAGCAAACAGCGCAAGCCTGATTTGGGTAACCGCGTAAAACATGTATATTTCTTAAAGTCAATGCCGCCCGTGATGCAGCGTTTCATCCGGGCGGTTTTTGTATGCAAAAGCAGACTATTCTTTTTGGCGAAAATGCGGTATGATAAAAAACGGATGGGATGGATCTTGTGATCAGGAAAGGACAGGGAAGAGAATGAAGATCGGATTTATTGGATGCGGAAATATGGGCATGGCGATGGCAAAGGGAATCCTTGGGTCAGGAATCGCCGGGACACAGGAGATGATCGCTTCTGCAAAGAGTGAGGCGACGATGGAAAAAATAAAAAACGAGCTACAGATACGGGCGGCGGCTTCTAACCGGGAAGTCGTGGAATTTGCAGACCTGGTGTTTTTAGCGGTCAAGCCGCAGTATTATGCGCAGGTCATTGCCGAAATAAAGGATGCGGCAAATATGGATCACGACGGGAAAAGCGCGCAGATTTTTGTGTCGATCGCGCCGGGAAAGAAGCTTGCGTGGTTTGAGCAGCAGTTTGGCGCGCCTATCAAGCTGGTGCGTACGATGCCAAATACGCCTGCGATGGTAGGGGAAGGCATGACGGCATATTGCGCAAACAGCAGGGTCTCTGAGGAGGAAAAGGAGCAGACCGCGCGGATCTTAGGCAGCTTTGGCAGGGCAGAGGAGGTGTCGGAGCCGCTGATGGACGTCGTGACCTCCGTAAGCGGCAGCTCTCCGGCGTATGTGTTTGTGCTGATCGAGGCGATGGCGGATGCGGCGGTTGCGGACGGGATGCCAAGAGCGCAGGCGTATACGTTTGCCTCTCAGGCAGTGCTTGGCAGCGCGAAGATGGTGCTGCAAACAGGGCTGCATCCGGGCGTATTAAAAGATATGGTCTGTTCTCCGGGCGGCACGACGATTGAGGCAGTCCGTGTATTAGAGGAGAAGGGAATGCGCAGCAGCGTGATCGAAGCGATGAAGGCATGTGTCAAAAAAGCGGAACAGATGTAACCGACTTTTTATAACGTGCCCCTTTTCAAATGAAAAAAAATCGAGTATAATCATAGAAGTTGATTGTAAAATTGGAGGAGTGGGAAATGTTCGATTATAAACAGTATCAGAGAAATTATTTTATGCCGCCGGACGAATGCCTGGACTGGGCGAAAAAGGAATATGTGGACAAGGCGCCGGCCTGGTGCAGCGTGGATCTGCGTGACGGCAACCAGGCGCTGATTGAGCCGATGAACCTGAAAGAAAAGCTGGATTTTTTCAGGCTTTTGATAAAACTGGGATTTAAAGAGATCGAGGTTGGATTTCCAGCAGCTTCTGAAACGGAGTATCAGCTTGTGCGTACGCTGATCGACCAGGATATGATTCCGCAGGATGTAACGATCCAGGTACTGACGCAGGCGAGGGAGCATATTATCCGCAAGACGTTTGAAGCGGTTAAAGGCGCGCCGAATGTGATCGTGCATGTATACAATTCGACTTCCCTGGCACAGCGTGAGCAGGTGTTCCAAAAGGGGCAGGAGGAGATTAAGCAGATCGCGGTGGACGGTGCGAAGCTGTTAAAGGAGCTTGCCGCGGAAGCAGAAGGCAATATTTTATTTGAGTACAGCCCGGAGAGCTTTACAGGCACCGAGGTCGACTATGCGGTAGACGTGTGCAACGCGGTGATTGATGTGTGGGAGCCGACGCCGCAGCGCAAGGCGATTATCAATATCCCGGCTACGGTCGAGATGTCCATGCCGCATGTGTTTGCCAGCCAGATTGAATATGTAAGCAAGCATCTGCACAGGCGCGACAGCGTAATCTTATCGCTGCATCCGCACAACGACAGAGGATGCGGGGTAAGCGACGCGGAGATGGGGCTTCTTGCGGGAGCAGACCGGATCGAGGGTACGCTGTTCGGCAACGGGGAGCGTACCGGAAATGTGGACATTGTCGTGCTTGCAATGAATATGTACGCACAGGGTGTCGATCCGAAGCTGGATCTGTCCGATATGCCGCATATCGCCAAGGTGTATGAAGAGCTTACGCAAATGGACATCCATATGCGCCATCCGTACTGCGGGAAGCTGGTATTTGCGGCGTTTTCCGGTTCGCATCAGGATGCGATTGCAAAAGGGATGAAATACCGGGAGGATCATCATAAAGAACACTGGACAGTGCCGTACCTGCCGATCAATCCTGAGGATGTAGGGCGTACATATGACAGCGATGTGATCAGGATTAACAGCCAGTCTGGAAAAGGCGGCGTCGCGTATGTACTGGAGAAGCATTACGGGCTTAAGATCCCATATAAGATGCGCGAAGACCTGGGCTATGCGGTAAAAGATGTATCTGACAAGGCACATGCCGAGCTGTCGCCGGAAGAGATCTATGAGATCTTTACAAAGCGCTACAAAGACTATACGCCGGTATTTGGGGTCAAGGGCTGCCATTTCCGCCAGGAGGACGGCATTACGGCAACGGTCAATATTATAAAGGACGAAAAGAAAAATCTGGTCGAAGCAGTCGGCAACGGCAGGCTAAACGCAGTCAGCAATGCTTTCGCAGAGTTTTTTGATAAGCCGTGCGAGATTATATGCTACGAGGAACACGCGCTGGAAAACGGCTCTGATTCAAACGCGATCGCGTATGTAGGAATCAAAGGGGAAGACGGCGGCTTGTATTTCGGTATCGGAATTGACCCGGATATTCTGCGGGCTTCGATTGATGCGCTCATTACAGCGATGAACCGGAGTATGGAGTGAGAAAAGCAGCATAGGCACAGGCAGAAAACAAAGCAACAGGTGTTTTGGTTACAGAAATTGGAGGATAGAGCGAAAGCATGAAAAGGATCTGTCAATTTAGCGTATTGTGTATCATGTTTGCCGTATTGTTTTACATAGGGCATGGTACGGCAGCGCAGGCTGCGGTCAGGCTGAACCAGTCGAACGCCACGATCTGCATCGGCGGCAAGACAACGCTGGAGGTTCGGGGAACAACCAAACCTGTCAAGTGGTCTACGAGTAATAAAAAAGTTGCAAAAGTAGGTTCTGCCGGAGTGGTAACGGGGCTGCGCAAAGGCGAGGTAACAATTACGGCAAAAGTCGGCGATGCAAAATATAAATGCCTTGTTGTAGTCAATGAGACGTACGGCGCTTCTTTGTCAGCCGTGGCGATCAAACGTGAGACACCTGTGATGCTTACGTTTACTAAGGATGCGGTTGTCAGCTTTAAAGTCCAGGATACGGATATTTGCAGCGCGGCGTGGGGCGCCTGGGAAGGCAATGAGATCCCGCTTCTCATCACGCCAAAAGAACCGGGCGTTACCTATATTACGTGCACCAACGGCGCGAACAGCGAGGCAGTCCGTATCCGGGTGCATGTGCAGAAGGTGCCGGTAGAGGTCACCGCAGTCCATGCGGATACGAGTGACGGTGGCGATTTTATATGCGGGGAGAATACGATGCAGATCTCCTTCCGCCAAGACCGCGACTCGAAAAATACGGTGCTGTACCTGATCGGCAGAAACGGGGAGACGGTATGGACAAAGCAGTTTGGCGCAGTTTCCTCCAAAAAGCGCTGTACGGTATCGTGGAACGGCAAAGATGACAAAGGGGCTGACTACGAAGGGGAGTTTCGCCTGAAAATTATGGCGGACGGTTATACGACAAGAAACTGGCACTATTATGACTGCTATGCGAAAAGCCCGTTTCTGGGCGGCACTGGTACGAGGGAAAACCCGTATCAGGTCGCAAGTGCAGAACACTTAGAGCGGATGGCAGATTTTCGCAGCAGGCATTTTATCCAGGTGCAGGACATTGACCTGCGCTCTGAGCTGATCAGCAGGATCTTTTCTGCGGAGCAGCCGTTTATGGGCAGCTACAATGCGAAGCCGAACGGACAGGGCTACCGCATATTAAATTATAACGGCAATACGTCTTTGTTCGGTGTAATTGGCGTAGAAGGAGAGTTGGACGGCGTTGCCGTTTACGATGCGCGCATTACGGGTACCGGGCAGAACCGCTCTGCGGTTCTTGCAGAAGTCAATCAGGGAATGATTATGAATTGTATGGTGGAGCAGGCGGTTATTTATTCTGCTTCTGCGACGGAGGCGGCGCTGCTGGCGGTTGAAAACAAGGGGGTTGTCGACCGGTGCATCGTACACGGCTCTGTCTATACCTATGGCAGTATGGCAGGCGCAGTCGTATATAACGACCAGCGTATGGTGCGCACAAAGGTAGAAGCCGAGCTGAACCTGTCGGCAGCGGACAGTGTAGAAGGCGCCAAGGAGCTGTATGTGGGCGGGATCTCCGCGGTCAACGGACAGTCCGCGTTTATCGACGCCTGTGAGAGCAACAGCGTCATACTGGCGTCCGGCAGGCTGAATGGCACGGCGAAAGCCTGTATGGGCGGAATTGTCGGCAGAAATGCCGGACAGATACGAGACGGCGGTTCTCTTGGGATGTTTCCGCCAGAAGATACAGGCGGCCTGATCGGAAACGCACTGTGCGGCATGATTGCCGGAGAAAATGACGGCATGATTACCGGTGTTACTTACTATGAGACACCTGGGCGCAGGAGCTGTGCGGCAGGCAGCGGGCGGGAAGACAACCTGCATCCGCTGAACATACATGGAGAGGGGGAATCACAATGAATTGTTTATCACCATCGATTTTATCGGCTGATTTTACCAGGCTGGGAGAGCAGATCCAAGCCGCGGAGCAGGCAGGGGCGCAGTACCTTCACTTTGATGTGATGGACGGCTTTTTTGTCCCGAATATTTCTTTTGGGATGCCGGTACTGGGCTCGCTGCGCAAAGGGACAAATATGATGCTGGACGTGCATCTGATGATAGAAGATCCGGGGCGTTATATTGGGCAGTTTGCAGACTGCGGCGCGGATATTATTACCGTTCATGCCGAAGCCTGCAAAGACTTAAATTATGCCGTGGACTTAATTAAGGAACGGGAGCTATTGGCAGGCGTTGCGCTCTGCCCGGCGACGCCGCTCTCGGCACTGCAATATATTCTGCCGCGCATTGACATGGTGCTGATTATGACTGTAAATCCGGGGCTGGGCGGACAGAAGCTGATCCCGTATACGGTAGAAAAAGTGCGCGACTTAAAAGCGATGATAGACGGCAATGGATTAAAGACAGATATCGAAGTCGACGGCGGGATCAATTTTCAGACGTTGCAGCAGGTGCTGGACGCCGGAGCAAATATTATCGTTGCCGGCAGCGCGGTATTTGAAGGAGATGTAGCAGAAAATACGAAACGGATGCTGGATATCATGAAATAACAGGTTGCCGGCATCCCAATGTTACTGGAACTGGTTCCTGTCCCGGCTGTACACATAGCCGACGGCGTCAAGCTTCTGGCAAAGCTGCTCCTGATCTACGGACAGGGAGGCGCACAGCTCGTCCAGCGACGGGTAGCGGTCGCGTAGCTGGGTATTGATATAGCTTAATAGGATGATTGGGTCGTTTGGTATTGTTGCTGACATAAGTACCTCCTGTTTTTGGATATCGTATAACAGGATCTGTGAAAAGTAAATTGTTAAAAAGCTACAAAAATTTATAAAATATCTGTTAAATTTGTATAAAATAAAAATTGACATCGGATACAAACATTGCTATACTACAGTACATGAAGCAAAGGTGCTGAGAGATGGATATCTCGTCAGCACCTTTTTTTGTTTCAGGAGTTTAATTTATTTTTAAAAAGATACATTGTTGGCGCCGCGAAGCCGCGGGTATGCAGACAGTGTATCTTTTTTTATTTGAGTGTAGAGGAGGAAATGATGATGGCTTATGTATCGGTTGATGTGATGTGGACGCTGCTTGGCGCCGCGATGGTGTTTTTTATGCAGGCAGGGTTTTCCTTGTGTGAAGCAGGGCTGACGCGGGCAAAAAATACGGGCAATATCCTGATGAAAAACCTGATGGATTTTTGTATTGGGACGCCGGCGTTTTGGCTGGTTGGATTTGGCTTAATGTTTGGCGGGACAGGCGCTTTTGTAGGCGGGTTTGATCCGTTTATTTTAGGAGATTATGATTTTGGCTCGCTTCCGAAATGGTGCTATGTGATCTTTCAGACGGTATTTTGCGCGACAGCAGCGACAATCGTATCCGGCTCAATGGCGGAGCGGACAAAATTCAGTTCATACTGTATATATAGTGCATTGATTTCTATAGTCGTGTATCCGGTATCGGGGCATTGGATCTGGGGCGGGGGCTGGCTGTCAGAGCTTGGCTTTCATGATTTTGCAGGCTCCTGCGCAGTACATATGGTAGGAGGAGTGGCGGCTTGTATCGGTGCGGCGACACTGGGGCCGCGGATCGGCAAATATGGTAAGGACGGAAAAGCACATGCGATTCCGGGGCACAACCTGACGGCAGTCGCACTTGGCGTATTTATTTTGTGGTTCTGCTGGTTTGGGTTTAACGGATGCTCTACGGTGTCTATGAGTTCGGACGAGGCGATGCTGTCAGCATCCTTGATCTTTATGAATACGAACCTCGCGGCTGCGGTATCGACTTGTGTTGTGCTGGCGGTTACCTGGATACTTTATAAAAAACCGGATGTGTCGATGTGCCTGAACGGTGCGCTTGCCGGGCTGGTAGCGATTACTGCCGGATGTGATGTGGTAGATCCGTTTGGAGCGTTTTTTATCGGATTTGCGGCAGGGATACTGGTTGTGGCGTCGGTAGAGTTTTTTGATAAAACTGCAAAAATAGACGATCCGGTTGGGGCAATTTCGGTGCATGGAGCTTGCGGGATGTTTGGCACGCTTGCAGTCGGGCTGTTTGCGACAGACGGAGGACTGTTTTACGGCGGTGGCATAAAGATGCTTGGTATCCAGGCGGCTGGCGTGCTTGCCGTTGCAGTATGGGTAGCGGTAATGATGACGGTTATTTTCCAGTTGATTAAGCATACGATCGGGCTGCGCGTGGAGCAGGAGATCGAGATCGACGGGCTGGATCTGCATGAACATGGGCTGGCAAGCGCTTATTCAGGATTTGCGGTTCATGATGTTACGGGAACGCTGGATGTCAATGAAAATACGGATCTGGGAGAAGACGATCCGCTTAAGGCATCCCAGGCGCAGATGAATGCGGCAGTTCCGGTTGTGCGCGAGGAGGCTGCGGCTGTCCAGACAGGGATGTATAAGATTGCGATTATCGCAAAGCTGTCCAGATTTGAAAAGCTGAAAAAAGCGCTGAATGAGCTGGGCGTTACAGGCATGACCGTGACACAGGTTATGGGATGCGGTATCCAAAGAGGCGCCGGAGAATACTACCGCGGCGTAGAGATGGATGCGACGCTTCTGCCGAAGATCAAGATCGAAGTCGTTGTGAGCAAGATTCCGGTAGACCAGGTGATCGACACAGCGAAAAAAGTACTGTATTCCGGGCGGATTGGAGACGGCAAGATCTTTGTATTTCAGGTGGCAAGAGTAGTGAAGGTGCGTACCGGAGAGGAAGATGCGCAAGCTCTGCGGGATGTAGAGTAAAGCAGAAGTATGCACAAAGCGCGTATAATATAGGGAGCTTCTGGGAAAACTGCTGCCAGAGCGTGTTTGAAAAATTTTTCAAACACGCTCTGGAGGTGGACTATGAAAAAGTTATGCAGTACATTATTTTTGCTGTGCATGTTTGTGGGAATTGCCACAGTGCTTGGCAGGGCGACTTTAAACCGGACAGATGCGGGATGCATTCAGCTTGCAGATTTTTACAGGCTGGAGGAAGACACGGTAGACGTGCTGTTTGTAGGCAGCAGCCACGTGTATTACAGCATCAATACATGCAATCTGTATGATGATTATGGAATTGCAAGCTATCTTTTGGCATCGCCTGCGCAGCCTGTCTGGATCAGCTATTATTTTTTGCAGGAGGCGCTTAAGACGCAGTCGCCCAGGCTGGTCGTATTTGACGTCTGTACATTGTACAAAAAGCAGAGCGACGTGGGTGCCGCGTCGCTGCCAAGCCTGATCAGCATGAAGCCTTCCCGCGAAAAATGGAAGGCAATCCGCGCGGTCAACCAGGAAGAAAAGCTGCTGGATGCAATCAGCGCCTTTTTTTCGTTTCCTTATTATCATACCAGGTATGACGAGCTGACCAGGCAGGACTATGAAAACACAAAACGGGTCAGGTATCATGGCTACAAGCCGGATTTTCAGGTAATATCCAGTCATGAGCTAAAGCAGTGGGCAAACGTAGACCGGACGGATTTTGACAAACGAGAGCCGGTCAGCGAACGCACGGAGCTGTATCTGCGCCATCTGATCGAGCTGTGCCGGCAAAAAAACATCCCGCTGCTGCTCGTTAATTCGCCGTATCTGAACCAGACAGAGGAAAAGCAGAAGGCTTACAACTATGTATTTGCGATTGCAAAAGAATACAACATCCCATTTCTGGACAGCAATTTTGTAAAAGAAATGCAGATCGATTTTGCCAAAGACCTGTTAGAACCGTCGCATCTGAATTATTATGGCAGCGTAAAATATACCGATTATCTTGCAAAATGGATCAAATCACACTGTCCGCTTCCAGACCGGCGTGCAGACAAACGCTACCAAAGCTGGGAAGAGATGAGCCGGAAATTTGAACATACAGAGCTCTACGGCAGAGCACTGCAAGCGATATCGACAGCTTCGGATTATCGGAATGCGGTGCGCAGTCTGGACGAATGCGTCGTCGTTTTTTACGAAAAGCCGCATGGCAGTGCCGCCGTATACGAGGACGGAAAGCTTTTATTTCAAATTCAAAGCCAGCCTTCTAAAACGCAGGCGTATTTTGAGCATTTTGACCTTGGTTACTCCGATCTTGCGGTAAAAGGAGATGCCAAAGGGGTGTCGGTGATGGTTGACCGCAAGGATTATACGGTTACGGAGCGTGGATGGAATGTGCTGGTGTATGATAAAGTGGCAAAGCGCGTAATTGACAGCGCCGGGTTTGAAGATGGGAAGAGGAAGGAAAATTAGGGGGATTCCTTGCACCCGGAACGAAAATAGCTCTTTTTATTAAGACAAATACCTGGAAACTTGCTATAATATAGGAGTGCAAGGAGGTATACTATGAAAGACCAAAAAGAAGCTGTAAAAAAAGTGATCGAATATATTGAGAGAAATTTAGAGAAAGAAATCAATTTAGATCATATATCAAAAAATGCTGGCTATTCCAAATTTTATCTTAATCGTATTTTTACAGAACAGACTGGAATTACTATTTACAAATATTTACAAAACCGCAGGCTTACGATTGCCGCTGAAAAGCTGGTTAAGACTGATAAACCGATAATACAGATTGCATATGAAGCGGGATATGATACACAGCAATCCTTTTCTTTCGCTTTTAAACAAGTGTATTTATATCCGCCGAAGATTTACCGGAATATTGGAACCTTTCTACCAAAACAAAATAGAATTTTTCTGTGCGGTTCTTATACTCATAGATACTACAAACTGATTACAAAAATTAAGGAGATTGCAGCATGAGTACAATTCCTTATGTTATTGAGCAGACCTGTCGTGGAGAAAGAAGCTATGATCGAACAGGTTTGAATTGTTTTGTGCAATTTTTACAGGAAGGGACGTCAGGATTTCCTCTCCAGGCGTTCCTTATATAAGAAAAAACAACACTTCATCAAAAAACGCAATAGTTCGCCAAATCAGCAACACTTCTAAATTTATTTATCCACGAAATTACCAAACTTAACACAGGTACTTTCAGTAAAAAAGAAATAGATTTCCCTTTCCAAATATGCTACGATCAATAAGAACAGTAAAACACGATATCATACATAAAGGGAGAACTCTATAATGAAAAGCAACCAAACAACACTCTGCTACATCGAACAAGACGGCAAATACCTGATGATGCACAGGGTGAAAAAAGAAAACGACATCAACAAAGACAAATGGGTCGGTGTTGGGGGACATTTTGAAGCAGACGAGTCGCCGGAAGAATGCCTGCTTCGTGAAGTAAAAGAGGAAACCGGAGTGACGCTGACCGCATGGAGGCTGAGAGGAGTCATTACGTTTCTCTGCGACCATTACCAGACCGAATATATGTTTCTCTACACCGCAGATGCATACAGCGGAACGCTGATAGACGGCAGCGAATGCAGTGAGGGAGATTTGGAATGGATCGACAAATCCAGCGTGTATGATCTGCCGATCTGGGAAGGGGACAAGATCTTTTTCAGGCTGCTGGAAGAGAATTGTCCGTTTTTTTCGCTGAAATTAAAATATGTGGACGGCAGGCTGGTGGAAACCGCATTGGATGGAAAAGAGTGCCGTGTTCTATTCGATCGTTCCATATAAAAAGGCGTTTAAAATATTCTGCGGTGCATCATAATAAAAGCTGCTGTTGAAGTCTTCGATTTTTTCGCTTACAAAAGACTGGTAGGCGGCAAACAAAGCATCGATAATCGTAAGATGCTTTTCTTTTGCTATGCCAAGAACCAGCCGTTTGAAAACCTTGCCGATATCCCAGTGGCTTGGCACCGCGTATCTGGTATTGGCTACGCTGTCAAAAGTTCCTTGTGTAATGCCGCAGGATGCAATAAAATCATCGCTGACACGGTCAATGTTGTCACTGTGGTATACATCGGCAAGGTCGTAAATCTTGGCAACCGCATCTTTTCCAAGCATCGTTACGACATCAGCACGTTTGTTTTTTGTCTTTCTAGCGATATAGTCAATCAGGCTGCATGTGAAAAATAAATCGTTTTCCTTACGGTCTTCGCGTCCGGTCATTGTTTTGGCACCTCCTCACTGGATACAAATTCCAGGCATCTTAACGCTGCATTGGAACAAAAATTTATTTGATGGGTCGGATATTTGAATTTTGCAAGAACCCAGAATTGTTCTCTTGTCAGTATCCCGTCCATATAGTCGGCGACAAAATTATAAATCTGGTCGTTTGCCATAGCGCCAATAACGATATCATACTTGTGCGGCTTCCCATATCGGCAGCCGATAATAAAATCAAGCCATTCATCTGTCATTTCTTTAAATTCCAGTATATCCAACGATGTATCCAGGCGTACGGTATATTTATTTACAATGCTTTGGGTGTAACGCTTTGCCCATCTTAGCGCTTGTTCATGGATTGTAGTGCAGTAAAAGCCTGCTCCGAAATCTTTGGTATTTCTTCCGATTCGGATTTCCGGTTTTTGAATGGATGTGTAGCTGCCGTGATATACAGTCATTTTTCCCATAGCCGTTTTCCTTTATAAAATTTCCAAGATATAAATTTCTGGTACAAAAGTTTCTGACATCTTTATTATACAAAAACTCAAAAAATTTGCAATCTTTTTTAAACCACAGTAAAAGCTGTTACAATATATCAGTGAAGGGCGACGAAATCAAACCTTTTGCAGTGGAACTGTAATCGAAATAGCAACAGTTCCAAAGACGTCTTAAATGTGGAGATTGATTATGACAAAAGCAGAATTGGCTGAGTGCATTGATGCATATGGAACAGATATTTATTCCTTCTGTGCATACCTGACTGGCAGCAGGCAGGAAGCAGAGGACTTATACCAGGATACGTTTTTAAAGGCGGTAGAGCTGCGTGAAACGATAAAGGCAGACCAAAATCCGAAAAGCTATCTGCTTGCGGTGGCGGTGCGGATCTGGAAAAACAAAAGGCGTAAATTTGCCTGGAGAAAGCGGATTGCGCAGGTACAGACACTGACAGAAGAAAAAGAGATACAAAGCTGCGGCGAAACCGAGCAGTCCGCAGAGGCACAGTATCTGCGCAAAGCGGATCTACAGGCGGTGCGTGCCGCAGTAGCAGCGCTGCCAGACAGGTACCGCGCCGTGGTTCTGCTGTTTTATATGGAAGGCATGGCGGTCGCACAGATCGCGGCTGTTATGAAGATCCCGGAAGGAACGGTAAAAAGCAGGCTGTATCATGCCAGGAGGATACTGGAAAAAGAACTGGAGGTTGTTTTAAATGAAAAGAGACCTTGACACATTATTAAAACAAGCCCTTACTCCAACAATGGAGCCGGACAGACGGCTGAACCAGGGTATTTTAAGACAGGTAAAGGAGAATAAGACGATGGATATGAAAAAAGTAAGAAGGATACCAGCGGCAGCAGTTGCCGCAGCAATCGTATTAGGGGCAGGTTCCGTTACAGCCTATGCGTCCTGGAAATATTTAGCGCCGGAAAAAGTCACGGAAAGATTTCATGATACAAAGCTGACGGATGCTTTTCTGGGAGAGGATGCGGTTCGCATCCAAGAGGAGCAGACGATCGGCAAATACCGCGTAACACTGATCGGCATTGTTTCGGGCAAGGATCTTTCACAGTATGAGCATACGAGCAATGGCATCGTGCAGACAGACCGTACGTATTGTGTAACAGCCGTCGAGTATGCGGACGGGACGCCGATGCCGGATACGTCACAGGATGCCTATGCAGAATTATCGTTTTTTGTATCACCGTTTATCAAAGGGTATGATCCTGCGGAGTACAACACGGTTACAATGCGCGGCGGCTACTCAGAGTTTTCAGAAAACGGCATTTTATACAGGCTTACCGAATGTGATAATGTGGAAATTTTTGCAGACAAAGGGCTGTATTTAGGCGTAAGTGACAGTACCTTTTACGATCCAAAGGCGTATCAGTATGACAAAGCAACCGGTGAGATTTTAAGAAATGAAGCTTACGATGGGTTAAACGCACTGTTTCAGCTTCCGATCGATGCATCAAAGGCAGACCCTGCGGCGGCAGCAAACTATTTAACAACTTTAGATGAACCAGAATCAGTAGCAGAGCCAGAAACCAATGAAGCTGAAACTAAGCCAGACACACAAAAGGGTGCCAAAATCCAGGCATGGCTGGATCAGATTACATCGGAAAACATAGGCCAATATGCGGATTGTGTAGAAAGTACGGTACAGGTCTTAACACCGGACAGCGATGGGTACGTGTCTGTAGAATATGACATCGAAGGGCGCGTATCGGGAAGCGGCAGCGTGCTTGTATCGAAGTACTTTGAAGGAAAAAAGCCAGGAGAGATGATGGTTGGCTGTAGCTATGCAGAAAACGAACCAGACAGCATGGTTATTCCGACTTATACGCTGAATGAAGACGGCACGGTAACTTTTGCGGTTTATATTCCAAAAGAAAGGGTTGTTATTTCATAGAATTGACGGATGCTCTGCTGCAGCTTAATAGTTCTTTGCCAGTCAAAAGATTTTTATGAGAAATATTTGTTGAATGAATTTTTATAATACCATTAAAAAGCGATGATCTCCTCCAAGCATCGCTTTTTAATGCGTCATAATCCAATCTGCATATTTTTTCTGATAAAAATGACTGGGATTGATTGCAAAAAGAGCCGCATATGTATATAATAAGAAAATAATCTTCTTGCAAAGTGCGCTAATGATCCATCCGAGCGGAAGAGTTATGAAAAAATCAGAAAACGAGGTTTACAATGGAAGATAAGAAATATTTGCATATGCAGCAGGCAGTACAGGCGGAAGAACCAGATATGCAGGAGGAGCCGGAGAAAAAGAAACGGTCGCTGCTGCGGGAGTTGTTCAGCCTGGTGGAGATCTTTGTTGTGGCATTTTTGCTGGCGCAGCTTATGACACGCTTTGTGCTGATTAATGCAGAGGTGCCGTCTGAGTCAATGGAAAATATGATTGAGCCGGGCGACCGCCTGTTTGGGTTTCGTCTGGCATATACGTTTGGGGAGCCAGACCGTTTTGATGTCGTGATCTTCCGCTATCCGGTCGATGAGTCGCAAAACTATATCAAGCGTGTGATCGGGCTGCCGGGCGAGACAGTAGAGATCCAAAACGGCAAAATCTATATCGATCATGCGTCCGTGCCGTTAAGGGAGCCGTATTTGCCGGAGCAGTGGACAGATGATAATGACGGTTATGTATTTCATGTGCCAAAGGACTGCTATCTTATGCTGGGAGATAACCGCAATATTTCTTCGGATGCCAGATTTTGGGCGAATAATGCCCTACAGGAAGGCGTCGCGAGAAATGAAGAGGATGCGCAGCAGTATACGTACGTAAAAGACGACCAGATCCTGGGACGTGCCATATTAAAGTATTATCCGCATTTTGAGTCGCTGCTGTCTTATTAACGGACGCGGCAGAGAAAAAGAAACAAAAGCTGTCTGAACCGGGCAGCAGAGGGAGACATGCCAAGATGGAAAAGACAAACAAACAGGAACCGGAAAATGAGCAAAAGCGTCCCTGGTGGAAAGAGCTGCTAAGTTATGTATGGATGATCGCATTCGCATGTGCCGTGGCACTTGCGATAAACCGTTTCGTGCTGATTAATGCAGAGATCCCGTCTGAGTCGATGGAAAATCTGTTGCAGATCGACGACCGGATTTTTGGCTGCAAGCTTTCCTATGTATTTGGAGAGCCAGAACGGTATGACGTTGTCATGTTTAAATATCCGGTTGACGAGGAGACCATTTACATCAAGCGTGTAATCGGGCTGCCGGGCGAGACGGTGGAGATCAAAGACGGAAATATTTACATCGACGGAGCCGATACGCCGATCGAGGAAAACTATCTGCCGGAAGAATGGGTAGACGGAAATGACGGCTATTTTTTTGAAGTGCCGAAAGACCAGTATTTGATGCTGGGAGATAACCGGAATATTTCAGAAGACGCAAGATACTGGGCGCAGTGCGCGCTGGATGAAGGAGTCGCAAAAAATAAGGAAGAAGCGCAGGCGTATACGTATGTTCGTAAGGATCAACTGATCGGCAGGGCGATTTTAAAATATTATCCGAAGTTTCACTTGTTTTTGGATGTTTGATTTTGGTCAGGCATTAAGAATTGCTATGGTATATTTTTACAGGAGGGGACGCCGGGAAAGAGGATGTGCCTCCCCTGGCTGCGTCCGTTCCAGAATGCCAAGAAGCCCTAAGTATTCTGCTGTTACGCTGTGGCTGTGGACGGTCGCGGCATCTAGTTCGCTGCCTGCTGGCAGCTAAAGGTGCCGCTTGGCTGCGCCCCTGGTTGTTTTGCAGAATACTAAGGGCTTCTAGGCATTCTTTCAAAGCCGCAGCCAGGGGAGGCACATCCTCTTTCCCGGCTGCTTTTCGTAAATGCTACGAAACAAGCGTAATATGGTTTGGTTTGTCTGTCATGAACAAAATCAACCATATGAGATAACAGATTCGAACCTGTACAAAATAGTTCCTTGGAAAACGCAAATCAGATAAAATTCGCTCTAGTACTATAGCGAACAAACCATATCGGGCTCATTTGGCAGCACTTGCGAAGAACAGCCAGCCCCGTGCTCCTTCCATAAAAAACGATAGAAAGGCATTGGATACAATAATGAAAAAAAAGGAAAAAACAAACGTAATGCGCCTGTTCGACAAACACAAAATAGCATATACAAGCCATTTTTACGAGGCAGACGAAGCGGTCGCAGGGCGTGAAGTAGCGGCGGTATTGGGTCAGAATCCGCAGCAGGTATTTAAGACGCTTGTGACAGTCGGAAAGTCCGGCGGGCACTATGTGTTTGTTGTCCCGGTGACGCAGGAGCTGAATTTAAAAAAGGCAGCGGAAGCTGCCGGAGAGAAAAAGATCGAGATGATTAAGGAAAAGGAGCTGCTGCCGTTGACTGGATATGTGCATGGAGGCTGTTCTCCGGTCGGGATGAAGAAGCTGTTTCCAACTGTGATTGATCAAAGCAGCTTGCAGCAGGAAACGATTATGGTCAGCGGGGGCAAGATCGGCTGCCAGGTCGAGGTGTCCCTGCGGGAGCTTGCAAAGGTGATTTCGTATACGACAGCAGACCTTTGCGGAACCGATTAAATGAAAAAAAATCCAGTATTGTCAACCTTTTCTAAACATGATAAAATAGGAGCAATCTTTTTAACAAAGACGCTGCCGGATACGGCAGACATTATTTAAGTAAAGGAGAAGTGTATGAAGAGAGTGGCTTCATGTCTGCTTGCAGCGATTATGGTCTTTTTGTCCTGCCAGCAGGCGATCATTGCAAAAGGTGCGGCTGCGGGGCCGCCAGGACAGGTAAATGTAACGATTGTTTCAGCGCTGCTGCTGAAAGATGATGTGGATTTTACCGTATCCTTAAGCGGAAAAGGTGAGAGAACCTTAACGCTTCCAGAGGACGACGGAAAAAGCCTTCTGCCGACGCAGGTAGGGACAGCCTTTGAAAATCTGCATGAAGGAAGTTATACACTGTCAGTGGAAGCAGATGGGTTTGCCCGTTATGAGCAGGACATCCAGGTAGACGATAAGGCACATGGCGTAAAGCTGATGACCGGGAATGTGGATTTGAGTGCTGAAAACGCACAGGCGCATCCGGGCGTGCTTCAGATTGGTGATGTAAACGGCGATGGAAGGATCGATGCCGAGGATCAGGAAATCATCACAAATGCAATCGATCAGACCGACAGCGGCAAAGCGTCCCAGCAGAGCCAGGAAGACGTGGAAACGCCGGATCAAAATCTGGACGAACATGCAAAACAGGAGGATTTAAACCGGGACGGCAAGGTGGATCTTGCGGATCTTGAATATTTTACAAAAAGCTATCAGACGGCTCCTGTAGTATCTACAGAAGAAATAAGCATTCCGTCATCAAAAGTGACAGCAGCATTAGATGCAGCTACCAAATTAAAGAGCGGAAATGAATCTGATCTGTTAAATAACAGCGGCAATGTCTTGCAGCTTGTCAGGAACGATGGAAAACCGATCTCAAAAGACCATCCGGTTTCCATTGATTTTGCATTTGACAGCAGCATGATGCAGGGCATTGTATTGGAGACGGGTGCGGATTATCCGATTCAGACAGCAGAAGCGGAAATTACCGGAGATAACGGTACAGAAACGGTTTCGATCACTCGTTCTTCGAGCAGGCTGCGCAGGCAGAGTAAGAGCGGTGCGACAGCATCCATCAACGAAAACGGCACGATCTGTATAGACCTTGGGTCGCAGGTTGCAGTAAAAAAAGTAACATTTAAAATTACTGGAATGCAGCAGAATAAAAATAACCTGGCAGAAATATCCAAGGTGACTTTTTTAGGTGATATGGCAAGCCGTATCCCGGAACCGCAGACGAGTATCCCGGAAAAGGTCAGTGTTGAGAATGGCAGCGCTTCTTTTACGCTGAGCTGGGATCGGTGTGAAAATGTGACCGGATACGAAGTATGCGTATGGGAAGATGGAGCAGGCTCAGAAAAAGACGCGGAAATCAAGCAGGTTGCAGGTACAACCTTGACGATTTCTTCACTGAATGACAAAACGAAGCTGGAAAACTATCATACATATAAGGCAAAAGTGCGTTCGACAAACGGCATGTGGCGCAGCGGCTACAGCGATACGGTGACCGCGAAGCCAGTACCGACAAAAAAGCCGGATGCACCAGATTATGTAAAAGCGTCAGGAATGTATAAAGCGGTAAAAGTATCATGGAAAATGATGAAAAATACCGTAACATATAACCTGTACTATAAAAAAGAAACGGATGCTTCTTATAAAAAGATCGAAGGCATCCAGGAAAACAGCTATACCGTAGAAAAATTAGAAAACCTTACAAAATATGTATTTTATGTGACAGGTGTCAATGAGCTTGGCGAAGGCGCGCCGTCACTGACTGCCGCAGCGCTGACAAAGGACATGGAACTTGCGAAGGTGCCGCGCTATCGGCTGATAAATAAAGCGGCAAGAGGAGAAGTCAGCCCGAAGATCGTCAGTGCGGTCACTGGCAGCGGCGGGATGAAGAGCAGCCCAAAGGATACCGCGGCAGGGACAGCATGGGGAAGCGTGGACAACAGCGCGAACTCTTATTATGAGATGGCGACTTGGGACGGCGGCGGTTTTAATAGCCTGGGCGGCAGAGGGCTTATTTATGAATTTGACCAGGCGTACCGCATTAAGATGCTTGCTTTGCAGGAGCCGATCGACCAGGATATCAATTATGGCTATGCAAAGATCCAGTACTGGGATGCAGACAATCAGCCGCATACACTGGGCTATAACAATATCGCGGTGCTAAAGAAAGCAGATGCTGAAGGAAGAGTATATTACATGCTCCGCCTTGACCGTGCGATTTCGGCAAAGAAGATCCAGATCGGGCTTGCGCGCAGCGTAGCATCCGGTACGATTGCCGTCGCGGAAATGTATTTTTATGAGTATGATCCGGTGGAAGACGATATTATGGGGCTTTACACGGATGACCTGCATACGGTATTAAGAAGCGATGTCACACACGATACGATCGATGCGCTGCGGGTACGGATCAATACGAAGGATCAGGAAAGCGGTGAATACCATCCGTATCGGGATGCGCTGGAACGTGAGTTAAAGACAGCAGAGGATATTTTAGATTCCAAGCTGAATGCACCCGCACATATCCACAGCGGGATTACTACAAAGGATACAGGGCGCGGATTCGGCGGGCTGAACGCATGGCAGCCGCTTGGAATCACAGCAGCCGCAGGAGAAGAAATCACGGTTTATGTAGGGCATAATTACAAGCGAACCGGAGACAACACGAACTTGCAGCTTGTCGCTACACAGTACCATGCAGAGGCAGCTTCCATGTCCCAGGTTGTAAAGACACTTAAAATAGGAAGAAACGACATCGTTATTCCAAAAATCTGGACAGGAGACTATGAGCTTGGCGGCGCGCTGTATGTACAGTATACCGGCAGCGGCGGAGCAGAGGATGACTATGCCGTACGTGTCAGCGGCGGTGTACAAGTGCCGGTACTGGATCTGTACAAGGTGACAGACCAGACAGAGCGCATGGCGCGGATCAGCAAATATCTGACAGACCTTGGAGCTTATGTCAGCAGCATGGCGGCAAAACACAGTGAAGTACATCAAACATCGGATAATCTGAATGTGAAAAAAGATTATGACGAAAAGAACTGTATCCTGGGGGCAACAGATATCCTGCTGGATACGATGATGCTGTCGCTCCCTGCACCGCAGGTACTGAATGGAAGCAAGAGCAATGCACAGACGCTTTCACAGTCTATGGATGCGATGGAAGAGATGATGTATCTGTTTTACCAGCATAAGGGACTGAACAAAAATGCCAAAGAAGCGATTGACCAGATTCCAAAAGGGCATCAAAATATCCGTTACCAGCGCATGTTTGCAGGCGCATTTATGTATGCATCTGGAAACCATATTGGAATCGAGTATGGCTCAACGGCTGGCATGGTAAGCGCAAAGCCGGTAGAGGCAGATGAAAACGGACGCTGGATCGGCGGCCAGTATTTTGGCTGGGGCATCGCCCATGAAATCGGGCACTGCATTAACCAGGGCGCTTATTCCGTCGCGGAAATTACAAACAACTATTTCTCCGTGCTTGCACAGGCGAAGGAAGCCAACAACAGTGTACGCTTTAAATATTATAACGAAGAAGATCCTAGAAACACAGTATTTGAAAAAGTAACTTCCAATACAAAAGGACGCGCGTCAAATGTATTTACGCAGCTTGGCATGTACTGGCAGCTTCATTTGGCATATGACAAGGGCTACAACTACAAGACCTATGAAGACCATCAGACACAGTTGGACAGCCTGTTCTTTGCAAGGGTGGATTCTTACGCAAGAAAACCAGACCGGGCGCCGAAGCCAGGCAATGTAGCACTGACACTCCCAGGAGATACCGACCAGAACCTGATGCGGCTTGCGTGCGCGGCGGCAAAGAAGAATTTGCTGGAGTTCTTTACACGGTGGGGAATGACGCCGGATGCAGGGACGATTGCTTACGCGGAACAGTTTGAAAAAGAAGAGCGTGCGATTTATTATGCGAATGATGAGGCACGTGTTTATCAGTTGACAAGCGGCGGTCAGAGCATTGCAGAAAAACAGCCAAATCATGCTGCCCTGGCAGAAGTGAAAGTTACGCAGGCAGGAAATTTGAGCAATCAGGTAAATATCTCCATATCGGTAGATCAAAACATTATCAATCCAAAGGATATACTTGGATATGAAATTGTACGCTGCAAAGTGTCTGATACCGAAAAAAATCTGGAAAAGCTGGACGAAGAGCTGGCAGGCTTTAAAATGTCTGACGGTACGGCAACGGCTGAGTTTACAGATACTGTGACTACGATTAATAACCGCGCCATTACTTACAAAGTAAGACTGATTGACAAATATTTGTACCAAGTGGCTGAAAAAACGTTAGAACCGATTAAGATTTGTCATGCGGATTTTATTAGTAAGTCGGGCTGGACAGTAAGTACCAGTCAGATTGTGACGCCGAAAGCAGATGCAGTGCCAGATGAAGATGCGGACGGTAGCAGTTATGACAAGAGCGAAGCAGATGTTCCATGTGGTGTTGATGCACAGAAGGAGCTTGAGAGAAGAGCACTTGAAAAAGAGCTGCGTAAGATGATGGATAATGACAGTCAGACATCCTTTACAGCAAAGACGGAAGGCAGCCAGGCAGAAATCATTGTGGAATTTGGCAGGTCACATGCAATTACCGGATTTAAATATACGGGAGCAGCAATCGCGAAATATGAGCTGTATGCACGGGAAAACGGCGTATGGGAAAAAGCAGCAGATGGAAGCCTTGGAAATGAAGATATGATTTATTTTAAAGGCGAGACAAAACAGTCTGATGATACGTTATACGCTGCATACCAGGCGACGGCTGTCAAGCTTGTCATATTAAATCAAGCAGAGGTTTCGATTGCAGAGCTGGATCTTCTTGGAATAGCGGGTGATAATGTCGAATTTGAAACCGCAGACGGTAAGCCGGCGATGGGTATATTAAAGTCTGATTTCACATACAAGGATAATTTGGGAGGCAGTCACGTTATTACCAAGGGTGCCATTGTGTTTACAGGTCAATATAAAGGAAATCCGGCATATAATGTGGTAGTTGTCTATGACCAGTATGGACAGATCGTAGGCGGTAAAGACGGAGAAGATCTGAATGCAGAGTCGGTTATTTTTGCAAACGTGCCGGATGAAGGGAACATACCTGACGTTTATAAAGGAACATGGATATACTATATTGATCCGAAGTTTGTATCAAGTGATTTCATGAAGCGGAATATTCGCGCGGAATTATATCGTGTGGATAATGCGCAGACAAATGAAGGACAGCGACTTGTAAGCGATACAAAGCCAGTAGAATTTGACAGAAGCAGCTTGACAGAAATTGAGTTGTCATCAAGCTATGGAAATTAAACTGGCATGATATTTTATCGTTTATACTGACAGGCGTTTTTACGGTCTGTGCTTAGGTACAGACCGTAAGAATAAAAACGTTTGCAAAGATATAAGGAGCAATCTATGAAAAAAAAGATCACAGCAATGATTATTCTATTTTCCCTGCTGCTTACAGCTATCCCGCTGCAAGCATTTGCTGCCGGAAATGATGAAGATGATTTGATACTGGAGACATCGGGAAATACGCTTATTGTCAAACTGGAACTGCCGAATGCAAAAAAAGAGGAGCTGTCCTCTGTGCAGCTAAGCCTGAATCTGGATGCAGGCGCCTTTTCAGACTTTATATTTGACGAATCGGTAACGGGCAAGGCAAAAGTGTATGAAATATATTACAACCAGGAACGCAAACAGGTAAATCTGTATATTGCCGGGACGAAGGCGCTGTTTAACGGCAGGAGCTTGACAATCGGCAGCGTCCAGGTGGAAGCAAACGGCAGCGCTGCATCCTCCACACAGGTGGAAGGCAAAGCAGTTAAGGTTGTGCGCGGAGCAGTGACAGAAGATCTGGAACTGTCGAATATGACAGAGATTTCCTTACAAAACGATGGCAGCAGCAATCCTGGAACGTACAATCCAGGCGTGTACAATCCGGGGCAGCCTGTTCCTGGAGGGCAAAAGCCAGAAGAACCAAAAGATCCTGAAATACCAGACGAAGACCAGCAGGAGCCGGAGGCACCTGACGAAAACCAGGAAGGGGAAACAGCAGTAATTGCACCGCGTTTGTTAAAAATACAGAATGCAGCCGCTGGGGTAACCGTAAAATGGTCTAAATCATCAAATGCAGCAGGCTATTATGTATACCGCAAGACGACAGGCGGGCGCTGGAAACGGATTGCGGCAGTCAGCGGCAAGACCAAGGTAAGCTATACCGATCAAGCAGTGAAATCCAAAAACGGCAAGACGTATCTGTATACCGTAAAAGCGTATAACGGCAAAAAAACCAGCACTTATGACAAATCTGGAATAAAGATCTGCCGCCTGACAGCGCCAGTGCTGTCAAAGTCAGCCAGCAAGTCCACAGCGAAGATGGTTGTAAAATGGAAACAGAATAAAAAAGCAACCGGATACCAGATACAATATGCAAGATCTGCGGATTTTAAAAACCAAAAGGCGGCAAAGACAATCAAGTCCGCAAGTAAAACATCCCAGACAATTACGAAGCTGAAACAAAAGAAAACATATTATGTCCGTATCCGCTGCTACAAAAAAGCCGGAGCTGCAAAATACTACAGCGCCTGGAGTACAGCGAAAAAAGTAAAAATCAAATAGCATCTGCAAAGTTTTTGCAGATTTACAAAAAAAATAGCTTGCGCATGTCTGCAAATTCCGTTATAATATACGTTGTGAAGCGGAATTGATGGAATTGGCAGACATGCAAGATTTAGGTTCTTGTGCTGCGAGGCGTGAGGGTTCAAGTCCCTCATTCCGCACTAGAGCGTGTTTGAAAAATGCTTTCTGTCAGATGTATTTCACAATTTGTGGGAGATTTTCGCCAAATGAAGGGCGCATAGCGGGTTATGTAACCTGAATTTGGCGAAAATATCACGCAAAGTGGGGAATGCAGATGGCAGGAATGATTTTTCAAACACGCTCTAGAAAGTGATGATTTCAATTCTGGTTAAAAATTAGCTGTATTTGGGAATGGATAACAGAGAGTTCGTGAGTATATACTCACGAACTTTTGTGTTTTTTGAAAGGATGGCGTTATCTGGCAGAAAAAGCGAAGGGCAGTTATTGCCAGATGCAGAAAAATGTGGTATATTGCCAATATGGGAAACCGAGAAGCCAAAGGCGGCTTTACCCTTCTTTTTCATTTGGAGGGCGATGCAATGATGATTACATACTCTGATTTCGTTCAGACAGGTATCTTTATTGTTGTCCTTGTGAATCTGTGCTATCAGATTTTCAAGGGAAGAAAATAGCCGCCGCTACCACAAATAGCGACGGCTGACCTCGTAAGAGGTATTAGTATTATCGTTTGAAGGGTAGAGCCGCTTTTGCGGTTTCCCTTGTTAATTCTCAATATACCATATCTAAAAACAAGTTTCAAGCCTGTTTTTCATTTTGCCCGATTTCATAGTCGTGCTTTTCATAATTCCCTGTTGCTGGAACCAATCTTTTCTGATAAGATTTTCTTTCACAGGCTGTCTTTTTTTTGATTGCCGGAAGGAAAGCTGCGCGGCGATGCATACTGTGCCTTTACACAAAAAGCAGAGAGGTATTTTTTTAAAGTTTGGGAGAGAATACAATGTTAAAAAATAATCAATCTTATATAATGATCCTATAAGAAAAGAGAACATCCCAGGATACGAAAGGAGAATCAGTATGCCAGTAAAAGTAATGGGGATTGCGGCAGGGAGAAAGAACAGCAACAACGAGATATTGTTAAAAGAGGCTTTGATGCGCTGTGAAGAAGCAGGTGCACAGGTTACGATGATTAATTTAAAGGATTATAAGATCCTGGACTGTACAGGGTGTACGTCCTGTACGATGGGGATGTCGCAGGGCAAACATGTAGGCTGTGTGCTGGACGGGCAGGATGACAAGAAAAAAATCATGGATGTGATGCTACAGCAGGATGCGGTGATTTTTTCCGTACCGACTTATGACCTGATGCCGGCGAGTGCGTTTGTGACGTTCGCACAAAGAAGCCTGAGCTATGAGACGGCATTTTTGGAGACGATTGGCGCGATCGAGCATAAGGACAGAGTTGCCGGCCTGATCGCGGTAGGCGGTTCTACGCGTTCCTGGCAGTCGATGGCACTGGAAGGCTTGCAGGCTGCGATGTTTACAACAGATCTGAAAGTGGTGGACATGCTGCTGGCAACCAGGGTTCCGGGCATGGCACAGTGCCTTTTGGACGATGCGCTGATTGCCCGTGCGGGGAAGCTGGGAGAGCATATTATGGAGGCGGTTCATACGCCTGTAAAACAGCGCAGATGGCTGGGCGAAGAGGATATGGGATGGTGCCCGAACTGTCATTCCAATGCGCTTGTGCTCGGGGAAACGCAGTGGGACGGGCTGTATTATCCGGTGGAGTGCCAGGTATGCGGAGCAGGCGGAACGCTGGAGCAGGCGGCAGACGGCAGGTGGAAGTTTGTAATACAAAAAGACGGGCTGTTAAAAGACCGGACGACTGTAGCAGGGCGTGCAAAGCATTTGGAAGAAATCGCGCATACGCAGGGCGGATTTTATTCCAATCCGCAAAACCATAAAATCGTACAGGAAAAGCTGGCAAAATATAAAGAAAAGCAGTTTCCGGCGGTTTAAAGGATACAAAGGCAAGGAACATACGATGTTAAAATCTCAGTAAAAATCAGGAGGCAGCAAAATGAAACAAATGAATACAGATATCATTGTAGTGGCAGCGGGATTGTCGGGGCTTGCAGCAAGTATTGCGGCAGCAGAAAACGGCGTTCAGGTACTTGTTTTTGAGAAGTCCGGCACAACAGGCGGAGCGGCAAATATGGGTATGGGCCCGTTAGGGGTAGGTTCCAGGATTCAGAGGGAGCAGATGATATCCTTAACGCCGGGAGAAGCGTTCCGTAAGCATATGTATTTTACACATTATCGTGTAGACGCGAGGATGGTAAGAGATTATTATTTTAAGTCGGGCGATACGATTGACTGGCTGATGGATATGGGAGTGGAGTTTACAGGCGTACAAAGGGCGTTCAGCGCGCCGGAGGATACACGTGCCTATTCCGACGGGGAATTTACCTGGCATGTGTGCAAGCCGGAAGGCGGCGGGGTGCCTGGGCCGCGTGCAGCGACAGCGATGACGAAAAAAATGACCGAACGCGCGCTGGAGCTTGGCGTGGAATTTTTGTATGAAACGCCGGTATTTCAAATATTGATGGAAGAAGGCAGGGCAGTCGGTGTGCTTGCAAGGGCAAAAGACGGCGAAGAAATTGAAGCGCGGGCAAACGCGGTTATTATTGCTACGGGAGGATTTGGTGATAACCCGCAGATGATCAAAGAAGAAACGGGCTATGAATTTGGCAAAACCATTTTTAATTTCGCAATTCCGGGCATGAAAGGCGACGGGCTTAGAATGGCATGGGAAGCGGGCGCGGGCAAAGTGCCTTGCAGTATGGAACTGATGTATCAGTTGCCGGACAATATGAACCACTTTATTTTGGACGGGGCATTCCGTCAGCCATGCCTGTGGGTAAACCGCAACGGAGAACGCTTTATGCCGGAAGACCAGATCGGAAATACGACGTTTACAGGAAATGCCATTACAGCGCAGCCGGGAAGCATTGCATTTTCGATATTTGACAGCCGCCTGTTAAAAAAATACAAGAAAAAGGGCGCGGATATTGTATCGCATGTGCATCCGCATGATTTGTACGATCATTTTGACGAGCAGTGGGAACGGGATCTGGCAGACGGCTATGAGCCGATCGCGCAGGCGGATACGATCGAAGAGCTGGCACAGAAAGCAGGTATTGATGTGGAAGGGCTGAAGGCGCAGGTAGAAGAATATAATGAGATGTGCGCGGGCGGCTTTGACGAGATCTTTGAAAAAGACAGGCGCTACATGCAGCCGATTGATAAAGCTCCGTTTTATTGCTGCAGGCAGAATGTAGGAGCTTACGGTTCTTTGGGCGGGGTGAAGATCAACCATAAGACGCAGGTTTTGACACAAGAGGCAAAAGTGATCCCTGGCTTGTATTGCGTGGGGACGGATGCGTGCAATATTTTCGGCGACAGCTATCCGTTTATCCTGTCTGGAAATACGATGGGATTTTGCTTAAACAGCGGACGCATTGCGGGGGAAAATGCGGCAGCGGAACTGGATGATTTTACATACTAAGGAATGGAAACGGATATGAAGATTACGATAGATGGGAAAGTAATTGAAGCAAAAGAAGGACAGAGTATTTTAGAGGCGGCATTGGAGGCGGATATTTTTATTCCGCATCTGTGCAGCCATCCAGATCTGGAAGCAAAAGGCGGATGCCGCTTATGTTCGGTAGAGATTGCGGGACAGACAGGTGCAGTGCCTGCATGTGAAACAAAAGTGCGGGACGGGATGGAAATAACGGTGGAAGGCGAGACGGCTTCAAAAGTAAGGAAGATGGCGATGGAACTGATGCTGGCGTCGCATCCTGCGGACTGTACCGGATGCCCGAAGTATGGGAAGTGCGAATTACAGTCGATGTATCAATATATGGGAGTCAGCCCGCAAGGATGGAGAAAGAAGTCCAGAAGCGTGCCAAACGACGACAGCAATCCGTTGATTTCACATTTGTTTACACGATGTGTGCGCTGCGGGAGATGCATTCGTGCCTGCCAGGAATTAAGAGGGGTCAAGGTGCTTGACTATATCAAGACGCCTGCCGGCATTCGTGCGGGTATCCCGGAAGGAAAATCGTTAGCGGAAGCCGGCTGCCGTTTCTGCGGCGCCTGCATTGAGGTCTGCCCGACCGGGTCGATTATGGATCAAGTCAAGATTATGAAAGAGGAGCGTTCTTATGCGGAAAATATCGTGCCTTGCAAAAGCACGTGTCCGGCACAGATCGATATTCCAAGGTATATCCGTTATATAAAGGAAGGCGCGTTTGATAAGGCAACCGCCGTTGTGCGCGAAAAAGTGCCGTTTCCTGAAACGCTTGGCAGCGTCTGCACCCATGCCTGTGAGCAGCAGTGCAAGCGGGGCGAGCTGAATGCGCCCGTTTCCATCTGCAAATTAAAGCGTGCTGCGGCAGCAGGCGACAGCGGCGCCTGGAAAGGGCATGTACGTAAAGACGCAGCAACAGGAAAGAAAGCAGCCGTCATCGGTGCGGGCGCAGCAGGACTGACCGCAGCTTATTATTTAGCGAAAAAGGGACATGACGTTACGGTTTTTGAAAAAAATGAAAAAGCGGGCGGACAGTGCCGTTATGGGATTCCGGCGTACCGTCTGCCGGAGGAAGTGCTAGACCGTGAAATTCAAACGATGCTCGAAGCAGGATTTGCGTTACAGACAGGCAGTGCTGCCGCTGCGCCGAAAGCACTTTTGGAACAGGGCTATCACGTAGTGCTTGTTGCCGTCGGCACACATAAGGGCACAAAGCTTCCGCTGGAAGGGAATGACCTGCCGGGCGTCTATGTCAATGCAGATTTTTTGAAAAACGCAAGGATGGGTACACCGCTTCCGGTTGGAGAAACGGTAATCGTACTTGGCGGCGGAAATGTGGCATATGACTGTGCCAGGACTGCGGTCAGGCTTGGTGCAAAAAAAGTGCATATGATATGTCTGGAAAGTGAAGCGCAGATGACCGCTACGCCGGATGAGATTGAGGAAGGACGGCAGGAAGGGATTCTTTTGCATCCGTCGCATACGTTTCACCGGATTGTCGGCGCCAGCCATGTGCAGGGGGTAGAGATTCAAAAAATAGAGAAATTCTATTTTGATGAAAATCGGAAACCAGTGATGGAGCTTGCCGAAGGAAGCAGCCAGGTGATCGCGGCAGACCAGGTGATCTTCGCAGTCGGACAAAAGCCGGAAGGCACAGACGCGCTGGGGCTTGCACTGGTGCACGGCGCTTATATTCAAGCCGATGAAAACCTGAAAACAAGTATGGACGGCGTGTTTGCAGCGGGCGATGCCGTAACAGGGACAAAATCCGTAATCGAGGCAGTTGCAGGAGGAAGGAAAGCGGCAGAGCAGATCGACTTGTATTTGGGCGGAGACGGCGATATCAGCGAGGTGCTTTTAGAGCAGGAAGTGCCGTCTGCGTATATCGGACAGTCAGAAAGCTTTGCATCATTAAAACGAGTGGAGCCTGCCGTGAGGGAAGCATCCGATCGCACCAGTGATTTTTGCCTGGTCGAACAGCCTATGACCTGTGAACAGGCGCAATGCGAGGCACAGCGCTGCCTGCAATGCGATCTGCGGCTGCATCTTCACCGGACAAAACTATGGAATGAGTATCAGGGAGGCGTGTAAGATGCGTATAGTAGAAAAAATCAGACAGCTAAAAGAGTCAGAATGCATTGTGGATACGCTGCGCAGCATCGTCTCAGAAAATGAATGCGTACAATGCGGAAAATGTGTGTTTGGATATGAAGGCGTAACACAACTTCAGATGATTCTTACAGATCTTACAGAGAAAAAAGCAAGAAGCACCGATCTGGCGCAGATGCAGGAGCTGTGTAAAATGATGTCCAGCCAGTCGCTGTGTGAAACCGGAGAAGAGATTGCACAAGCAGTGCTTGAGGCAGCCGACACTTATCGGGCAGACTTTGAAGACCATATCGCAAAAAAAGGATGCCGGGCAGGGGTATGCAGGAAATTTATGACCTACCATATTTTGGCGGACCGCTGTACTGGCTGCGGCGAATGTATGGACGCCTGCGAAGAAGAGGCAATTACAGGAAAAGCGAAATTTGTGCATATCATTGAGCAAAAAGAATGTATCCAGTGCGGCGCCTGTATGGACGCCTGTGAAGAAGAGGCAATCGTGCGCGCAGGGACAGTTAAGCCAAGATGCCCGAAACGGCCGGTTCCTTGTAAGCGGCGGGATTGATAGAAAATTGTTGAAACAATCTGCCATCTGTGATACGATCCCGTCTTTGACACTTTGAAAAAAATAAAACTGCTACACCCCTTGATTTATAAGCGTTGTAGCAGTTTGAGTCCAAGTTTTAATATATAGTAATATTTCCAATTCTGTAAATTTTTAGTAAACCTTGATATTATGCGGAATTATAAGATAAAGCGTGCATGCCAGTATGTATATGAGTATATTACATCTACAACAGGAAAATATCAAGAGATACTAACATTACTATATAGCGAAACAAAATTTTTGACGACGAAAATATAGATATTATAAGGAGTTTAATGGCTTTATTAAAAATCTAACTGTCAAAGACCCGTGTTAAATCCCAAAGACGGGAATTTTGCTAA
>Ga0137308_100340_pt1 | contig 84084 bp, 80 predicted proteins | sample Inofrocosms_June_FD_97181 | JGI IMG/M metagenome (GOLD analysis project Ga0137308, IMG submission 97181) | Mouse cecal microbial communities from Vienna, Austria - N-Acetylneuraminic and N-Acetylglucosamine D2O microcosms_June | ecosystem: Host-associated > Mammals > Digestive system > Large...
TGTCACCGTATATGATATAGCAAACGGCGAGAGAGTCCCGGAAGAAATCCTCGCGGCACTTTCAGATGAATCCGTCACCAAATGGGCGTACAACGCCGCTTTCGAGAGGGTGTTCCTCTCCATCTGGCTCAGACGGAACCATCCGCAGCATTTCTCTTCCTACAGCATTGACGGAGATACAGTCGGGGATTACCTCGATCCGTCTTCCTGGCGGTGCAGCATGGTATGGTCCGCATACATGGGGCTGCCGCTCTCCCTGGAGGGCGTCGGAGCAGTCCTTGGGCTGGAAGAACAGAAACTGAAAGAAGGCAAGGCACTGATCAAGTATTTCTGCAAGCCCTGCGCCACCACAAAAGCCAACGGCGGAAGGACACGGAACCTGCCGAAACATGACCCGGAAAAATGGGAAACATTCAAAAAATATAACCAAAGAGACGTGGAAGTCGAGATGTCCATCCAGCACAGGCTGTCAAGGTTCCCCGTCCCGGATTTTATCTGGGAGGAATACAGGCTTGACCAGGAGATCAATGACCGTGGCATCCTGCTTGATATGAAAGTTGTAGAAAATGCCATCCGGTTTGATGCATTCAGCAAGACGGCACTCATGGCAGCTATGAAGGACAAGACAGGATTGGAGAACCCGAACTCCATCCAGCAGATGAAAGAATGGCTCGCCAATAAGGGGATAAATACGGATTCCCTTGACAAAAAGGCTGTCGCCGAACTGCTGAAAATCGTACCAGAAGACGTGGCGGACATCCTCCGCCTCCGGCAGCAGCTCGCAAAGTCATCCGTCAAGAAATACCAGGCGATGCAGGCATCCGCCTGTGCGGACGGCAGGGCAAGAGGGATGTTCCAGTTTTATGGAGCCAACCGCAGCGGAAGATGGGCAGGCCGCATCATCCAGTTACAGAACCTCCCACAGAACCACCTTTCCGACCTGGAGGAAGCCCGCTCCGTGGTGAAGTCCGGCGATTACGAACTCATGAATATGCTTTACGAGGATGTGCCGGACACGCTCTCCCAGCTCATCCGCACCGCTTTCATCCCAAGGCCGAGATTCAAGTTTATCGTATCCGACTTTTCCGCTATCGAGGCGAGGGTCATTGCCTGGCTTGCTGGGGAGATGTGGCGGCTGCGTGTATTTAAAGAAGGCGGCGATATTTACTGCGCCTCGGCAAGCCAGATGTTCCATGTGCCTGTGGAAAAGCATGGACGGAACGCCCATCTGCGGCAGAAGGGAAAAATCGCGGAGCTGGCTCTGGGCTATGGCGGATCGGTTGGTGCGTTGAAATCTATGGGAGCCTTGGAGATGGGACTTGCCGAAGAAGAACTCCAGCCCCTCGTAGACGCATGGCGCAGCTCCAATCAGAACATCGTGCAATTCTGGTGGGATGTGGACAGGGCTGTCAAGGAAACCGTCAAGATGAGAATCTCCACGGAGACACACGGAATCCGCTTCATCTATAGGAGTGGGTTGTTATTCATAGAACTTCCGTCCGGCAGGCGGCTCTTCTATGCGAAGCCCAAAATCGGCGAGAACCGCTTTGGCGGGGAGGTGGTGACCTATGAGAGCATCGGCACGAACAAGAAATGGGAGCGCATCGAATCCTATGGTCCCAAGTTCGTGGAAAATATCGTACAGGCAGTTTCCCGCGACATCCTCTGCCATGCCATGCGCACCCTTTCGCACTGCTTCATCTGCGGCCATGTGCATGACGAGCTCATCATCGAGAGCAGCATGGGCGTAGACTTGGGTGCGGTCTGTGAGCAGATGGGAAGGACGCCGCCATGGATTCCCGGCCTAGATTTAAGGGCTGACGGCTTTGAGACAATGTTCTATAAAAAGAATTGAAAAGACCCAGCGGATCGTGCTTCCGCCGGGTTCGTATATTACTTCCATGTTTTCAGTTTATCGCCCACCGCTTTGAGTGTTTTAGCCTTGCGGTCTTGGTATGTAGATTTCGCCATGCCCATCTCGGCAGCCATGTCACGGTCGGTCTTGCCTTCCTTAACCGCATTACAGATGCGGCGCTGCTCATCCGTTACTTCAGTCAGCGCCTTGGCAAGTTCAGAAAGCAGGGTCGCTTCTTCGTGGATATCCGCCGGATCGCTGTACTCCCTGCTCCTCGGAGGTTCATATCCAAAAACGAAATCTTTCTTGCCAGCATCCCCCATTGCAACATGGTTCCTGCGCTTCGCGTCAACGCAGACATCCGATATGCTGTCAGGATCATAACCCTTTTCCTGCAGGGCATTGAGAGATGTTTCTCTCTGCATCATCGGCATCACACGGCGGAAAAACGCTTTCTCATATCTTTCCAGATTGCGGTTTGCTTCCCTCGCCTCTTCCTCTGTATCAGCATTCCAAATGGCGTAGTATTGTGCGGGACGGCCGGGAAGGGTTATCTTGTCTACAGGGATTCCGTGTTCCTTAAAATACCTGATGGCACCCTCAAGAACATCTGGGTTGTTTTTATCCTCCTCCAGCTTCCAAAACACCGGATGCTCGTAGCATAAAACATTGGCGGTTGCAATTACATTTTTGTCATTTCTTTTCATGGGTTGTCCTCCTTTTCCGGCTACAAACCCGGCGAGGACACCCCGTCTAAAAATAGCACAGCAAACAGACGAGTCTCCGAAAAGTTAAAAGTTTATGAAATCCATAAATTTTTAATTTTTCGATTGTCCTCGCCAAGTTTGTGGCCACATTCTTGACTTGATATGTTTCTCTGAATATCCGTCGATGGATACTCAGATGGAAAAGCACACCATGTATGCATCCCCATCTCAACACCCATTCAACCGTTCAAATTATTGTTCTCTTTTTTATTTTCTGTTTTTGAATCAACCGCATTGAAAATTAGACAAAAAAAGAGCCCGACAATATCCTTCCTTGGATACTGTCTGGCTCGTCACGCCTTCGAACGGCACAAATCAGTAAAATAATTTAATTGTAATAAACCAGATTAGACTCCTTTGCTAATCATGGTAATCATCTTTAAAAATCCAGTTCGCATTCGCGTACCTTTTCTTTGCAGAATAAGTCGTTTATTTCATCGACAGTCGTATACGACTTGATTTCATTGTTTTTGTCCACGTAAGCAACGGAACGCTTCCCGTTAATTATCACCATTTGCCCCAAAGGTTTCTTCTCGCCATGCGTTGCATAAGTTAGCATATCCTTCATCAATGAACCCCTCCCCGTATCAAAACTACCAGTATTTCCAGTCCTCACTATAACCATCACACTCCTTATAATTTTTAAATCGAAGTCTTTATATTTTCCCTTCGATGGTATTATTTTCTCACAAAAATCTCATAATGAAAAAGCCAATATGTAAATCGTTAGTTTTCCAGTTTTTTGTCTTTGCGGTGATACTCAGCCACTTGTCTTATCCGCCTAAGTTCCCTCATGGTCGGCGTGTCAAAATCACCGGTTGCAAATTCACGGAGCCAGTCATACATATCTTTCTGCATTGCTGCTTCATATGATTTCATCGATACTGCCATGTCATGTTCGTCCATCTGCTCTGAGATAAGATGAAGCCGCGTTAAATAAACGAGATCATTGAACAATCTCCGCTCATCAGGGTCATCCAAATCAAAAATTCCCATAGCCTTCTGCATAATGCGCTGATATCTGCCGCTCACAACAGCCTTAAATTTTAGTTCCTCAATCAGTTTCTCTGCATCTATCTGTTCCAACTCTACCCACAGGGGGTCTTCTTCATTCTTGACCTTCTGATAGAGGGTTCGGTAATTCATTTTCTCCCCATCTTTCAGCCCTTGAAAATCAAGCCCGTTCATTCGGACCGCCAAAAGGCATATCAGATAATCAAACAGATTTTCTGCCCCGAAAAGCTCCTTATAGATATTAACGCCCTCACTAATCCCAGCAGTCTCTCCGAACGCATATTTGTACACCATTTTCGATGAAAATAAATGGTTTCGCTCTGTCGAATTTCTTTCCTCAACATCACGCAGCGCATTATATATCCGCCTTAATTGCTGAATACGGATGGTCTCATCTGAATTCATCGCATTCCCTATCAGATGCTGTATTTTAAAGCTGATAGCCTCCGACAAAATCCCCTCGCATTTTGCAGCGGTAAAAGCAGGATTGCTCCTGACCATCTCCAGATCATCTTCCTGTAAATACAAGTCCACATTCACGGTCAAATCCCTGTACAGGTTTTCCCTCGTGCTAAGTTTTCTGTCATTTTTTCTGTCATCAAAATATCCCGTATCCAAAATTGTCAGCAGCAGTCCATGGCTTTCTGGTGGGAAGTAATACATGCTCCTGCTGTTTCCTTTGTCTTTTCTGAACACATCCTCAGTAAGTGTTCCATTCGACATCTTGCAGATTTCAGCAATCCTTCCCTTGATTTTCTTGCTGTCGAAATGAATTCCATTCCTTGAATGACAAGAGAGATATGCCGCCAATTCCGATGACTTTAAAGATTCTTTGTGCAGCTTCTTTATGGCTTTTTCAGAAAGCTCCTCTTCGGTCTCATTCTGCTTTTCGATTTGAGATTTATAATCAGATTCTCTCCCCACATTCACTCCCCCCTTAGTCAAACGGCAATTTCCGCGCATCCATGTACCCGTCAATTATTTTCTTAACACCCTCGTTAATATGGACATGGGATATCGACAGAGCGATTTCTTTTACAAGGCTTTCAATTACAACACTGAGCGATTCAGCTATCTCCATCGTATTACAGAGCGGCTGCGTCATTCCCTGCTCCTCCACGACATACAGTTCATAAAACGTGTCCTTCTTCCACGCTATGCTGTCATCGCCCTTTCCGCAAAACATGATGTACAAATAGGATTCGCTATACGGCAACTTGGCGTGATAGCAGTCGCCACACGGTTCCACGCCACAGTCCTTGAAAAACTCGGAATAATATTCTGGCTCATAGCTTTGTGAGTTGGCTTTCCTAACGGCTCTTGCATGATAAATCGGATGTTCCACATATACTTCATCGTAACCATCGTAGCCAACTGTCATTCTTTTCAGCTCACTCAGCCTTTCCCTTTCCCAGAAGACATCATCGGCCTCCGTATCCTCAATCAGACCTCTGATAAATTTGAAGAGGTACTGCTCAGTCGGTGACATCTCGTAAATCTCGGAGGATACCAGCATATCCAGGGAAACTTCCAGTTCTCTGGCGGCCATAAGCAGAAACTCGATGCTTGGATCCGCATTGCTTTTTCCGCTCCTCATCCTAGATAAATAGCCTGGGCTGTTTCCCGACAGCCTTTCTATGTTCCCGAGCTTTTTATCCTTGATAGCAAGAAGTCGCATTATGTTTTCAATGCACCTGCCCCTGTCAAAAAGTCTGCCTTGCTCCAACTCCGTTTTGACATCGGTCAATTCAGAACGGATTTCTGCCTGGATATCTTTGTGTTTTGAACGTTCTTCCTCAAGTTGTGTTTTCTCATCCTTCAGTTTAGAATGCTTTATTTGCAAATCAAGAGTTTCGATTTCCTCGTCTATACCTTCAAGCTCTTTCTCCAATTCGTCTCTTTTGTCCGCAAGTTCTTTCTTGTTTGCCATAACACAAAACTCCTTTCTCACTTGTAATTTTATTCTATCATATTTTTAAATTTTGTCAATATTTACAATTTATTTAATTGATTGTTGATTTTTTCAAGTTAAAGAAAGTGTTGTAAAAGACCACATGATATTTTCGATATCTGTCCATCGAAACAGACTGTTATTGCGAATCCCCAATTCTATAGGCTTTACCTCCCCTCTGACCATCGAACCTTTTTTCATGCTACCATTCTACCAGACGATGTTATATCATTCAAATAATTACATTCGTAATATGGTGGCAAAATATAAATAAAATCTTGTTCTATTTGGTTTATGGTGGTATAATAAAATGTAGTCTATGGGAGGGGAGGAGAGTACCTTTGGGTAAGCGGCTATACAGAAAAAGTAACGTGTCACGAGAAAGAACAGATGAACTCGGAATTGATGGACTCCTCGCCTTGAAGGAAAGCACGGATGATTGCTTTTGCACCGTCCATGCGCGGTATTTTGAATACGATAAATTGCCCTGCCCCGCTTGCGGTTCACAGAAGACGAGGACTTCCAAAGTGGTCAGGCGCTCCTTCAAAGACATCCTTTGGGGCGAGGAATCCACAAACGAGAACGGATTCACCCACCGAAAGTTTCGGGTTATCGACATCGTATTCCATCAGCGGTATCTCCGCTGTGATGGCTGTAGCGACATCGTATTCCCAGAGCCAATCGATTTTGGGGACAAGGGATGCAGGTATACCAACCGTCTGTCCGATGCTCTCGCTGATGGGACCTTCCGTTTCTCCTACAAGAAAGTCTGTGCGTATTACGGGATCCCCGCGTCCACGGCGTCTATTGGGCCAATCATGCGGCGAAGAATTCAACATCGAGAGTCTCAACTCAAGCCCATAAGTACCCCGAAGCGACTTGGCATCATGCAGATTACTTATTACAGGGAGCTGTACACTGTGATTTTTGCCCTTTTAGATGATGGCATCTACTGTATGGATATCCTTCCGGATACTTTCGAAGGGACGATTCTTGAATTCCTGCGTCGGTTGGACTCTACCCGGGTGGAAACGGTTTACATGGACCCGCTGGAAGATATCCGTAATGCGGCGGCGGTTGCCTTCCCCGGAGCGGAATTTGTAGTCACCGATGAGTGCATCCTCCGGTACGCCAAGAACGCAATGCTTGAAATCATACATGAGGATGGGAAGCGATTCCCTGTGAAATTCAAAGACAACGCACTCACCATCCAAAATAGGCTTCTCCAGAGCGACTATGAGCGGAAACGCATCAAGGATGGATTATCGAGCCGTCCTCGCCTGAAATTGGCATACGATAAACATCAGTCATTGATGGATTCTTTGCAGGAAGAATGGAACTACGAAAGTGTCAGCGAGTGGATACATAGTCTGCCAGATGAGTTGCCGGAGTTTCTCAATCTTTCGGATGCAGTCGACCTATTCGAGAGCGAGATACGTTGTTTTAAAGAAAAAGAAAAATTACCGGACTTTTATCCGACAGCCATTCAAGCGATATGCGATGCATTCCACGGAATGCCGCACTGTATATTCGATGTGTTGAGAGCCAGGTGCTTTCTCACGATCAGCCATGACACTATCGAAATGGATGGTGAAAAGTACCGGCTAGGGATTCATACCTCTCGGCTGACACAAAATATGAACAATATATCAGAAAATATCAGGAGGGCACGGGAATATGAACTCTAACGATAAAATTAAAGCAGTTGGAATCAACATACAAGAGAAAGCAAACCTTATCTGGAATGTGGCAAATTCTCTGTTTGGAGCGTATAAGCCTCACGAGTATGGTCTTGTCATCCTTCCGATGGCAGTCATCAAGCGTTTCCACGATTGCCTTCTGCCTACTCATGACAAGGTGGTGGAGACATACGAAAAAATCAAGCATCTGGCTGTGCGGGATGGATTTCTCCGTGCTGCCACTGGAGGCTTGAGGTTTTATAACACCAGTCCCTTTACCTTTGAAAAGCTGAAGGCCGACCCCGAAAACATTAAGGTGAACTTTGAAGCATATCTCGCAGGGTTCTCCGACAATGTTGCGGACATCCTGGCGCGGATGGGGTTCTATGACCAAATCGACCGTATGAGCGATGCAGGTGTTCTGTACCAAGTCATCAGCGATTTTTGTGAAGACAATGCGGATATGAGTCCCAATAAGATTTCTGCCATTGACATGGGTTACATCTTCGAGAACCTCGTTCAGAGGTTTTCCGAGAGCTATGATGAGGAGGCAGGCTCCCACTTCACCAGCCGCGATATCATCTATCTGATGTGCGATATGCTGACAATGAATGCCGACCTCTCCACGCCAGACGCTCCCGCCAAGACCGTGTATGATATGGCGATGGGAACGAGCCAGATGCTCACCTGCATGGAGGAACGCATTAAGGCGCTAGACAGCGAGGCGGACATCATCTGTTATGGACAGGAAATCAATCCTTTTACCTTTGGCATTGCAAAAGCGGATATGCTCATCCGTGGTGGCGACCCTGAGAATATGCAGTTCGGAAACACACTGAATGATGACAAATTTCCTAGTTATACCTTTGACTATGTGATCTCCAATCCTCCGTTTGGTATCGATTGGAAACGGGAGGCTCCCGATGTAGAAAAGGAATACAAGTTGGGCGATGCCGGACGCTTTGGTATTGGCTTGCCACAGAAGTCTGATGGGCAGATGCTTTTCATGCTGAATGGCATAGCAAAGCTGAAGGACACCGGTCGCATGGCAATCATCCAGAATGGCTCCTCGCTGTTCAGTGGAGATGCCGGCAGTGGACCAAGCGAAATCAGGCGATATCTTATAGAGAATGATTGGCTGGATGCCATTGTGCAACTCCCGAATAATAGCTTTTATAACACGGGCATTGCTACCTATATCTGGATCATCACCAAGGATAAGCCACTTTCTCATCGGGAACACGTCCTGCTGATTGATTCCAGCGGGTGCTATGAGCAGCGCAGAAAGCCCATTGGCAATAAGCGTGTAGATATAACGGAAGTTTGCCGCAATCTTATTATTCAAGCTTATGGTGGGTACACCGACAGAACCTATACGGCGGAAATTGCCGATGGCAAAGCCATCACTGTTAAAAGCAAGCGGATGAATGCCATCGCTCTTGGCTATAATAAAATCACAGTCGAAAGCCCTAAGCTCGACGATAATGGAGAACCTATTTTGAAAAAAGGAAAACCTGTCGCGGATACATCCAAGCGGGATACGGAAACCATCCCCCTGGATGAGGATATCAACGCATACTTTGCGCGAGAAGTTCTTCCGTTCCGTCCCAGTGCCTGGATCGACAAGAGCAAAACAAAGGTCGGCTATGAGATTCCGTTTACCAAGACGTTCTATGAGTACAAAGAACTGGAACCGGCAGATGAAATTGCAAAGCGCATTGAGGCCCATGAACGCAGCCTAATGGAGAAACTACGAATGCTGTTTGGAAAGGTAGATGAGGAATGAACACATATGAAATCATGAAAGACAGCCGTACTAAATGGTTGGGTTATATTCCTTCCACATGGGGGACTCGCCTTCTCAAATATGCTTTTTCCATCCAAAAGGATATTGCAGGAGAAACAGGCCATACTGTACTTTCTGTAACCCAGCATGGCATTGTACCTAAAAAGATGTACGATAAGGGACAGTTTGCAAAAGACTACTCGAATTATCAACTCGTTCATATTGGAGATTTTGTGATGAACCATATGGACTTGCTGACGGGGTGGGTCGATATTTCAGCCTATGAAGGTGTTACCAGTCCAGATTATCGTGTTTTTCTTAATAATTCACCGGAAACCTTCGATTCAGATTACTACAAATATATTTTCCAATACTGTTATATGAATCGCATTTTCTATGGACTGGGACAAGGCGTTGCAGGATTCGGGCGCTGGCGTTTACCAGCCGATATGTTTTTGAATTTTGTTCTTCCCGTTCCACCTATTGATGAGCAAAAGGCTATTTCAAGATTTCTTGATAACAAGTGCTCACAAATCGATACCATTATTCAGGAAGCAAAAGATACTATTTCTGAATATAAACAGTGGAAAGAATCTGTGATTTTTTGTGCGTTGACCCAAGGGCTGGACGCGACAGTCCCAATGAAAGATAGCGGGATTAATTGGATTGGTCACATTCCAGAGCGTAGCTCGATTGTGAGAATGAGATATCTTGTCGATGGTTATAAAGCAGGACCCTTTGGTAGTTCACTTATTACCGACAAACTTGATTCTACTGGAAACATTTTAGTATACACTCCAGAACACATTGCAAAGCAAAGCGTTGAAAACGAAAAAAATCTGTATCTACCAGAAGAACGACGGGAAGACATGTCGCAATTCTTTGTGCAAAATGGAGATATTATCTTTCCAATTGTAGGTTCGCTTGGAAGAGCCATGCTGATTACTGATGATATGCCTGAAGGAATAATAAATCAGCGATTGGCAAAGTTCAGGATTAAAGAGGATGTTATTGATATGAATTTCTTCCTTTGGTTCTTTGCGAAAAGTTCTTTCTACAATCAATTTATAGAAGTGAATTGCAGAGGCTCTTTTATCCTAAACTTAACTAAAACAATAATATACGATATGCCTGTTGTGCTTCCTCCTACTATTGAAGAGCAGAGAAGAATTGCAACGTATCTGAACAAAAAATGTTCTACTATTGACTCTCTAATTAAGGAAAAAGAATCCTTGTTAGAAGATTTGGAGTTTTATAAACGCTCCATAATATATGACGCAGTAACAGGAAAACGAAAGGTGATGTGACCCATGAATGAAGATAAGGGATTTCAAGACCGTGCAAAGGCATATTATGAAGGTATCCAAGGCATGGACGAATCGGAGAAAACATTCGAGGCATTCATAGAGTCCTACCTCATTTCGGAAGATGGAGGCTGGACGAAAGCCACGGATGCTGGAATGCGCAGCGAAGAATACAAGGGTATGAATCTAGACATCGTAACGTTGACCGAATTTGTCAAAGCCACCCAGCCGATGGCATGGCGGCGGTTCGAGAGGATGTGTACCATCAACCCTGTGCGACAGTTCTATAAGTCCTTTGAAAACGCCGTCACTCAGGACGGTCTGATTTCTGTCCTTCGCTATGGATTCAAGCACCGTGGCATTGCTTTCCGTGTGTGCTACTTCCAGCCGGAATCCGAATTGAACGAGCTTGCCTGGGCTCATTATCGGCAGAATATCTGCCAGTGCATCCGCCAGTGGCATTACTCTGAGCAGAACAACAACACCATCGACATGATGCTTGCCATCAACGGCATCCCGGTCATTGCTATCGAGTTGAAGAACCAGCTGACCGGGCAGTCCGTGGATGACGGGAAAAAGCAGTGGGCTTACAATCGGAATGCCAAGGAGCCTGTTTTCGGCTTCAACAAGCGTATTCTGGCTTATTTTGCCTGCGACCTTTACGATGTCTACATGACTACCCGTCTGGACGGTCCCATGACCAATTTCCTGCCTTTCAACCAGGGCAGCAATGGTGCGGGACAGGATGGTGGCGCGGGGAATCCTGAAAACAAAAATGGTGATTATGTGACCGCTTACTTTTGGGAGAATGTTCTGCAAAAGGACAATCTGCTGGACATTCTTCAAAAGTTCATCAGCTATGAAAAAACCGAAAAAAAGGAAACGCTGCCGGATGGTTCTACCAATATCAAAAAGGCAGAGAAGATCATCTTCCCGCGCTACCATCAATTGGATGTGGTGCGGAAACTGGTCGACCATGTCCGCAGGAACGGTTCTGGACATAACTATCTGATTCAGCATAGTACAGGATCAGGCAAATCTAACTCCATTGCCTGGACCGCCTATCGCATGGCAAGTCTGCATAACGATAACAACGAGCCTGTTTTCAACAGCGTGATTGTTGTAACCGACCGTCGTGTTTTGGATCAGCAGTTACAAGCGACCATTTCCAGCTTTGACCATACACTCGGCAGCGTGGCTACCATTGATGACAAGAAAACCTCTGCTGACTTGCGTGATGCCATCAACAAGGGTAAGCGCATTATCGTCACCACGCTGCAAAAGTTCCCGGTCATTTATGAACAGGTAGAATCCGCTGTTGGCAAGCACTATGCCATCATCGTGGACGAAGCACACAGTAGCCAGACTGGACAAGCCGCATTGAAATTGAAAGCCGCTCTTGCTGACATTTCGGATGCCTTGGAGGAATATGCCGAGCTGGAAGAAAAAGCGGTCGAGGAACTTGAAAAAAAGGACATTCTGGTACAGGATATGCTCAGTCAGGGCAAACACAAAAATCTGAGCTTCTTTGCCTTCACTGCCACACCCAAAGGAAAAACACTGGAAATTTTTGGTGAGCCACACCCAGATGGTTCTTTCCATCCATTCCACATTTACTCCATGCGTCAGGCAATTGAAGAGGGCTTTATTCTAGATGTGCTGGCAAATTACACTACCTATAAAATGTGCTACCAGATTGCCAAGAATGTGCCGGATAACCCAGATGTGCCGACTTCCAAGGCTGTGCGAACAATACGACGCTACGAGGAACTGCATCCACATAACCTCCAGCAGAAAGCTGCGATTATTGTAGAAACTTTCCGAGATGTCACAAAGAAAAAGATTGGCGGTCTCGGAAAAATGATGGTCGTTACTGCTTCTCGGCTTGCCGCTGTGCGCTACTATCATGAAATCAAGCGGTATCTGGAGCAAAACAGTTATGACGATATCGAAATCATGATTGCTTTCAGCGGTAGCCTTAAAGATCCAGATATCCCAGACAGCCCAGAGTACACCGAAAGCTCTATGAATGTGGACAGCAACGGAAACCGTGTCAAAGAAAGCCAAACCAAGAGCGTGTTCCATGATGAGGGGCATATTCTTATTGTCGCAGAAAAGTACCAAACGGGCTTTGATGAGCCATTGCTCCACACCATGATTGTGGATAAGGAACTGCGGGATGTGAAAGCGGTGCAGACCCTGAGTCGTCTGAATAGAACATATCCCGGCAAAGAGGATACTTATGTCCTCGATTTCGTCAATGATGTCGAGTGCATCCGCGAGGCATTCCAACAGTTCTACCAGGAAACAAGCCTTGATGAGGAGATTAACTTCGACCTGATATACACCACTCAGAAAATCCTGCGTGGCTTCCAGGTGTACGCAGATGAGGATATCGAGACAGTGTCGGAGATTTACTTTGACCCGGATGTACGCAAAGCCAATGCGACACAGGGAAAAATCTCCAATGTCCTCAAGCCATTGGCAGACAACTACAATCTGTTGAATCAGGAACAGCGGTACCAATTCCGCCGCGAAGTCAGAGCCCTTGTGAAATGGTATAACTACATTTCGCAGATTACCCGGATGTTTGATAAAGATCTTCACAAGGAATATGTTCTATGCTCCTACCTCGCCAAACTGCTACCTTCCGACCCTGTGCAGCCCTTTGACCTGGATAATAGAGTGAAGCTCGAATATTACCGTCTTGAAAAGACCTTTGAAGGTGCGATTGAATTGGAGGCCACCCCCGGCTCCTACAAACCCACGCAGCCGAAACGGGCTGGAGGGCAGAAGGATAGACTCAGTCCTCTGGATGAGATTATCGCCAGAATCAACGAGGAATTTTTCGGTGATTTCACAGAAACGGATCGCGTGATCGTGGATACCCTATATAAAAAGATGCAACGGGATGCCAAAGTCAAAAAGGCTGCCAAGAGCAACGACCGTCAGGTATACGAGCGTAGCATTTTCCCCGGCATTTTTGAATCGACCGCACAACAAGCATACATGGATGACATGGCAGCATACGAGCAGCTCTTCCTTGATGCAGAGAAATATCGCATCATCCAGCAGGCTCTTGCAGAGCGGTTATATCGTGAACTACACGGTGAAACAAATTGAAATAACAAAAAGATGAGACTGTGGAAAATCAACTGCCGTCTCATCTTATGTTGTATGCACCACCCTATTAACGATTTGAACCTTTTAACGAATCCCTCTCTTAAATCGTTAATAGGGTATGCAAATTCCCATTCAATGCACTTGCAAGCAGTTGATTCCACAGCAGTTTTCAGGGAAAAAGAAAAGACTGCCGTATGCAGCTTTGCTTGAAATCCCTTTATTTCTGGCTTTTTGCCGTGTCCAACTCCGTTATATTGTATCAATCACGCAACTGCCTCATCATATAATGTTCCATCGTAAGGCTCTATCAACTCTGCAATTAAATTTACAATCGTTTTCGGCGTATAAAATTCTCCTTTCCCTTTTCCCTCTGCAATCGCAAACTTACTTAGGAAATATTCATACATACGACCAATCATATCGTTCTCTTTATCCTTTGTCGTGTCAATCTTATTGATTTCGTCTAACAAAGATGCCAATTTGACTGTATCAATCTGTAAACGGGAATAATAATTATCTGGCAAAGCACCTTTTAAAATAGGATTTGTTTTCTCAATTGTAAAGAGCGCTGTATCTATTTTTAAAGCAATATCATCTTGCTTAGCATTCTCCATAATATAAGTCCATCTGCTTTCCTGCGGCAAATAGAACACATTATCTTTTGTGTAGAACGCAATATTATCCACAAATTTTTCCATACCATCTGCAATGATTCTTGCTCTTTGAGCTTCAAATTTATCACTTGCAAACTTTAAGAAAAACAAACTTAAAACGACATGCTTATATTCAGATGGTTCTACCGAACCTCTTAATTTATCCGCAGACTTCCATAGAGCCTCCTCCATAGAAACTTCTTTCGCCTTTGCTTTTGCTGCCACTCCTATATCCTCCTCATTCTTTTGAAAATTCCAAAATATCGTCAACACCGCATTCAAGCACATCACAAATTTTTGCAATCGTTTCCATAGAAACAAACTCGTCTTTATTGAGCCTTGTAATGATATTACCGCTTATCTGTGCTTTTTTTTGAAGTTCCGAATTTTTCATTTTTTTATCAATCATCAATTTCCACAAACGATTATAACTTACTTTCATTCGCTGTTTCCCTCCAAATATATTTCACATTGTATCACTATATCGTTGTATTTTCCACTATTTTTGTGTTTATTATCACTTTTTTCTTGTAATACAAAAACACGACCAAGGGCACTTCACATATGAAAATGTCCCTTTCGACGTTTTAGAGAATATGTGAAGTTGATTAGATATAATGAATTTGTAGAAATAATTTAATATATTGGAGGAATCTACTGTGAAATCTTTATTGAAGCAACTTGACAGTACATATCGAAAAGAAAACGACTATGCTATTCTGTATCTTGAAATGCAGATAAAGCAAATTTTGAAATTATTAATTACGGTCAACGGTATTTATATTTTATACAGCATTATCGTAGAATTACCTACATTAATTTACTTATGAGTGGAAATCTTAATGAATATCTTGCCAAGATTGACAAGCTCATTGTTTTGTGCCTCTAACGCCTGAACTTGTCCACAAAGTTCAGGCTTGGCATCACTACCATAAACAGATATCTGCCTGAATGCAATACTGTTCTTTGCCCTCACCCGTCCGTCCGCGTATTCCACTTGTACCCCATGCCGCGGACGGTCACAATCTTCTTCGGTTCGCTAGGATCGTCCTCAATTTTCATGCGCAGTCTGCGGATATAGACTGTCAGTGTCTTGTTGTCAATATACTTCTCGTCGCAGTCCCACAGACTGCCCAAAATCTGCTCCGCGGAGAGCACAAGATCCGGGTGTTCCATAAAAAGGCACAGCAGCCGATACTCGCTCGAAGTCAGCTCCAGCGGCTTTCCGTTCTTGTAGCCCTCTCCCTTTGTCAGCAATAGCGTAATCCCGTTCGAAGTCCGCTCGGCGTCTGGCTGGCTGAAATTGCCGCCCCTGCGCAGCATCGCATTGACACGCGCCAGAAATACCGCCAGCTTAAAAGGCTTTGTGATATAGTCATCGGCTCCAATATCAAGCCCCATGATAATGTCTGTCTCCTCGTCAGCGGCAGTCAAAAACATGACTGGCACCTTGGAGGTCTCGCGAATCCGCCTGCACAAGTCCAGCCCAGAACCGTCAGGAAGCGACACATCCAGAATCACCAAATCATAGTGTCCACTTCCCCACAGCGTCTCCGCCTCAAGGCATGTGCGGGCTACATCAACCGCATACCCTTGTTTTCTGACCGCAAATGTCAATCCGTTGATCAAACTTAAATCATCTTCTACAAAAAATATTCGTTTCATTGCTGCATATTGTCCTTATCTTTTTCTACCATATCAGATACGTCATACGTATTACTGCCAATCAGGCATTCCTTTCCCCGAAACGCAAAACCATATTTTTTAATCTGCGTTGGCAAAAAACCTCTCGCAGCCAACTGCGCAGCATACTGCTTTTCTTCAATCTGGGCAAGCGCATTCGCGACGGTCTGCGCAAGGTCTTTTTCCTTCTGGGGCTTGTGTACCTTAAATTCGATAATATTCGCACAATCCTTTTGTTTGTCACTTGGAATCAGCATCACATCATAGCGTCCAAAACCGCTTTCCCGATTGGAGATAATCTCAAACCGACCAGCAAGCTCCACAATCAGCCCCAGCACAAATCCGTGATAAAAACGCTCTGGGGCATCGTCCTCCGCCACACTCCTTGCGATGTCAAAACTCGAAAAACTGTACAGCGCAATCTTATTCATAAACTCGTTCATCGCCTCCACATCGGCTGTGAGAAGCGCCTTGATAAAGTTGTTATAGGAAAGCTTAGCATCACCGTAAAACCAGCCCCTCACCATCTTCCGAAACATTCGGCGCACTTCAAGGTTGGTCAGTGCGAGCGTGTACCAGACGTCGCCTTCCTCGCCATCTTCGCCATTCTCCTCTTCCACCACTGCAAGCTGTATCACCTTGAAATACCCTGTCGCAAGAAGCAGGCTCCACACGGCATTTGCATCGCCGACTAGCTGGTTAAAGACAATCTGCTCGTCCATCTCAACCACAATCGCTTTCCCTTGCAGAAGTTCCTCCATCATCATCTTGATTTCGGTGTTTCCGCCCTGTATCAGCGAATTGACTAGCCCGTTTGAACTTGTATTTGCCCAGTAAGCGTCATATCTTCCCTCATTTCGTATAAACGATGCGATGGACCACGGATTATAAATATCTGTATATCTGCCAAATGTAAAGCCGTCATACCATTTCTTGACCTTCTGCTTTTCCGCGCCTAGTCCCGCTTCGTCCAGCGCGCGAAACACTTCTTCCTCCGTAAAGCCAAAATACGCCGCATATTTATCAGATGTCGTCGTAATCACTTCTGGATTGTTCAGTCCTGAAAAAATACTTTCTTTCGCAACTCTTGTAATTCCAGTAATCAGCCCTCGCCGCAGATATGGATTGGTCTTAAATGTGCTGTTAAAAAGACCGCTGAAAAATGAGACTGCCTTGTCCCAGTACCCACAAAGCCATGCTGCCTGAATCGGCGTGTCATATTCATCCAGCAAAATCATCACATTCGTGCCGTAATAACGCTGCAAAAATCCTGCCATCGAGTGAATTGCCCCCGCTGCCACTTCACTCCCCATTCCGGGCTGTATCTTCCTATAATAATTCTGTTCATTCTCGCTTAACAAGTCTCCTTCTAGCAGAAAACGATTCTGTTCATACAGTTGTGAGATGACTTCCGTAATCTTGTATACCATATCTGTATACTCTGCTGCCTCAATACTTGCAAAACTTAGAAATATCACCGGAACTGTGCCTTGCAGATGCCTGTACGGATACGCCTCAGAAGAAGAAAAATCCACTTTTTCCTCCCAGATTGAAAGCCCTTCAAAAAGGTCTCCTCGGTTCGCATACTGATTTGAGAAAAAACTCTCAAGCATTCGCAAATTAAGTGTTTTGCCAAAACGGCGCGGGCGTGTGATGAGCGTCACTGTCGAGCCGTACTCCCACCATTCCTTAATAAAACCAGTCTTGTCAATATAAAATTTGTGCTCCTCAATCATTTTATCAAACCGCTGTTCGCCGATATTCACAATCATTCTGCGTTCCAAATCCGCACCCCCATTCATGCGCTGCCCCTAAAATCCCGAGACGAACGCCCGCTCCTTTTCGATGAGCACAAATCCGTTTTCATTCTCCGCCGGAACAAGTGTCAGCCGCACGGTTCCCACATTTGACACGCCCTCAAAGTCAATGCCATACTGCGCAACTGCATAGACACTGCCCTCCTCCTCATAGACAGTGCAGTCGTCAAAGTGAAACTGAAAATCCGGGAAATCCGATGTGCCTATATAATAATAGCCATCTGCAAAAAAGAACGATGTCTGTCTCTCCTTCATCTCCTCAAATGCAGGCTTTAAATCAGGAAGCTCCTCCCCAAAGACTAGCCTCGCATACGCCTGCGCCTCCTCGAGAGACACTTTCACCACCGGTTCATCAAATCCCAGATCCGCACGGGGAACTTTGACAATTTCCGCCTTGTCCTCCCATAAACCAGTATATGCCAAAAACAAGAAGTCCCTCCAAAATGCCTCATCCTTCTTGTCAGTACGCTCAAAATCATTGACCGTCTTACAAATATATTCGAGAAATTTCTTTCCGTCATCCGTCAGTTCAAAATCCGCGGCACCACCCTTGGTTTCCGGCCGGATTCCCGCATCATGTTCTCTCAGACGCGCCTTTCGCAACCAGTTGATATCCTCCTCCGACGGCGATTCATAAGAAGCGCAGACCTTAAAATGCGACCGCGCCTCATCGCAGACATATGCAAAGCTGATTTTCAGCGTCCACTCTCCCGGCGTGACCGCAATCTGTTCCTGTATGGAAGTATCCTGCATAATCTCGTCGTACAGCTTCTCGAAATGATAGGCAGTTTCCCCATCCGGCGACAGCACATCCACGCACACCTTCTCCCCATATGGATAAAACGTTTTACTAGTTTTTGAAATCAAATTAGAATACGAGATTTCCAGGTTTACCACATTGTCCTCATGCACATAAAAAGGCCAGTTTCCCCCGTTCACAATCGGACACATCGGCTTTTGAAATGCCGTGTCCACACGAAATATAATCCCCTGCGCGACATCTGCGAGCAGCTCCTCCTTCGTCAGATAATACTCATATCGTTCCTGCGTAGCATCTGCAAAAGTCTTTGTCGCCAATTTTACAGAACTTTCATTCTTTTTTGCAACGTTTTGCAGCGAATCTTGCAGTGCACTATTTTCTTCCGGCGCTGCGATTTCCTGCATTTTGATTTCCTGCATTTCTATTTCCTGCATTTCTGTCTCCTGCGCTTGTGTCTCTTCCGCTGTACTGTTCAGCGTCACAACACTACCGCACCCTGCCAGTGAAAACATGCAGGCACTTAACACTGCAAGCACGTACTGTCTCTTCATATCCGTATCCCTCCTCGATATTGGTCAGATCTTTCATCTTTATCAAATTATAATGCAATTTACTGTAATGTACAAGAGTTCAGGCAGGCTCACGAACCACACGACTGATAATTTTTTACACCAAACTGCCATACCACATAACAAATCACCAGAAAAACAAGAATGCCAAGCGGACAAAATGCAAAATACCACTCACGCGTTTTTCCCAGCAAGACCTGCAAGGGATAATATTGTATCAAGGTATACGGAATAATATAGGTACAGAACCGCATAACTCCTTTTCCATAAATATCTATAGGATACTTGCTGTGTTCCTTGGCGCCATAGGTAAGTGCATTCATCAGTGAAGTGTCCTCAATCGTAAAGAAACATAAACTTGCCTCCAGCATAAACAGACCGATAAACAAGAACATTCCCCCTATGATCATGGCAGCGATCGTCCAAACTGTCAGTAGATTCCATGTAATCTGGCTATGCCTGATTCCCAGAACCAGCGTGACCAGCGCCGTCAATAATGGCCCTGTTCTTCCGACTTCAAATCTGCTTCCTATGACTTGAAGAATCAAGCTGCATGGCCGCAGCAGCAGCCGGTCAAACTCTCCCCTCCGCACCATTCCAGAAAACACCTTGAATCCATTGCCGAACAGCTCCGCAAAGGTAAAGGACATTTGAATCATCGAAAAACACAGCAACACATCTCCATAGGTATAACCTTTGATCTGTGTAAGGCCGGAAAATAAGAACTTTATCGCGATCAGTTCGCAGAATGCAATCATAAAACGCGCAAAAACCATCAGGAAAAAGGACAGTTTATACTGCATGATACCTTGCGTACACACAGCGGCATACTTCACATACAATTTCATATTTTCTTTGAACTTCACCGTCTCAGCCCCCTTGAATCACAATTCTTTTTTCCGCCTGTTTCCACAGGACAACGCCGGCGAGCATAAGCGTCACCAGCCAGAAAATTTGTTTGATGATACATCTCGACACTTCTGCGCCGGCAAGATCACCGCTGTAAATCCGAAAAGGAACATTCTGCATATAGGCAAACGGCGTGAGCTCCAATAAAGATAAATATTTCTTGGGAAAAAACGGCAGCGGGATAATATTTCCTGACAAAAATCCAACTGCTCCTGTCAGTACCATACGCCAGCCCTGCGGTGAAATCGTAAAAAAGCTCAGCATATAAACCAGCATACAAAAGCTGACTGTAATGCCACTCGCCAACAATAAGGTACCCAGAAACAACAGAAAGGAAACCCCGCTCACCGGCAGCGTCATCCGATAGGCTCTTGGCATCAGAAACGCACAAAACAATACAGGAATACACCGCATCAACGCTTCGGCTATTCTCGCGCCAGCCGTTCTTGAAAACCACATGGAATAGATAGAAACCGGACGGCACAGCTCATAGGCAACATCGCCGTTGGTGATCATCGCAAACAATTCATTGTCCGCTGCCCATGTGTTAAAAAGAATAAACAGCGCTTCTTTCAGCCAGATATAGGTCACAATAGAAGTGTAATCCATCGGTATCCTGCCGCCCATCGCCTCTGCGACTGCTTTGTATGCCAGACATTCCATCAATCCCCAAATAAGCTGTGTGGTCAACGCTGCGACAGATGCCATTCGATACTGCATTCCCGTGGCAAATCGAAGTTTAAAAAATGATAGGTACTTTTTCATAACTTCCTCTTAACTCCTGTCACAAATCAATCCAACCAAACACAATCAACGATGTCACGGCCAACTTTCACAAATTTTTCATCTATAAATACCGCAGCCCAACCGTGGTCTTCGTCCCAAGGACAATTCAGCAGCAATATAACACATACAGGAACATTTTTCGACTCATAGGGGGGATTTCCTGTTTTGCGTCTGACATAAACTGCGTCTTCCAAAGCATAAAGTATAACCTCTGTGCCCGTGTATTTGACAAGATCTGCCGGAGAGCTTATTTCTGGCCAATATTCTTTACTTTCTTCCTCGTCATCAGGTCCCCAATTTCCATACATTTCATCATAATAAAGACGTATAAAAGCCTCCAGCATTTCGGTCTCCAGTTGGGGTGTCCAGTTCTCTATCAGTCTTTTACAGTAAATGTCATTGTTTTCACCATCAATCTCGTCAATCTCATCAATTTCGTCAATTTCGTCAATTTCGTCAATTACAAACTCTTTTGGATTCAATAACAAATTGTTTAACATTTCTCTTCCTCCTCTTTTTGGTAGAATGTGTTATCCGTCAAATGCACATAAAAAATTCGATTTGTTGCCAACTTTATTATACGCTTTGCCATTCAAAAAGTATAGCTGGATTTCGGAAAACTTGTCAAACGGAAACTTATTAGGATTCTCCCAAAATTGCCATTCTTTCATAACTAAAATAGGCAGCCGTTTCTCACAGCTGCCTCCCCGCCAATGGAATATTTGGATTCGGGCATTACCCATGCCTTCCTACGGTCTAAAATTAGACTAGCACATCCCCAACTAAACTTCAACTACTTTTTTCAAAAATCATTTATCAGCCTGTCTGAAAAAGCTCTACACTGTATTGGGCAGGATTCGCATTGTCGATATAAACATTCGCATATAAATCTTCTCTTTGAATAAATGGGGGCAAAACATTTCCTACTCTAATCTAAGCTGCCGGAATCATGTCCTCTATTTCGGAGTCCATACAAGTGCCTGAATGCTTTAGGTTCTTCAATTTTTTCTTGTCATATACCAGTTTCCCCATTGAAGCCAAAAACAATATTAGCCATACAGAAACATTGATTAACATGGCTTTCAGTATCGTTGAATGAAAAAAATTCCCAACAACACCAATTGCTAATTCAATCACCGCTACAAGTAAAGTGACATTCGCACAGATGGAAAATACGTATTTTACAGGTTTAAGATTGGCAATTTGTTTTTCTTTAAAAAGTTTGGAAATATTTTCTTCCGCTTTTCCTTTGTATTCCTCCGCTGATATATGCTCTCCCGAAAAAAGTTCGTTCAAACTAATACCCAGAACCTTGCACAAAGGCTGTAAAAGTGACACCTCCGGCATTCCTCTTCCATTTTCCCATTTGGAAACTGCCTGTTCTTCTGTCAAGTAAGGACTAAAAACTTATTTTTTCTGCCAACATAACCACCACTCTCTCGTTTATACAAAGAACAATACAATTTTTCATCTCCTCAAAATCAACACTACCGCTTCTTTTAAATCGTCACTAAATTCTTCCAGATCATCCATTGAAATAACCTTATCATGGATCAGTCCGTCAATATCCCAAAACATGTCAGATTTTCTTAACTCAATACAAACACCTGGCGTTTTCCTGTCTCTCTTAATCCGTTTCTCTATCTCCCAAAACTTGGTGGATGCAGGCAAATCGCTGCACAAATAATCCGCATATTCTTTTACTAGCTTCTTCATGTAATGTTCCTGCCATTCACCAATTTTCTCCCTGTATAATTTCCAGTCCCTTTTTGAAGGCTCAACCATTTTTTATTTCCTCCATCTAAGCATTAAAGGCAACAATATATACGCCAATCGCAGGCAAATTTTTGTCTTATACATAACGATTGGCGTATTTCATGTCATTCCCTGGTTTATTCAATCCTTATATACCTTCTGTTTTTAGTCGCTGCTGTGCAGGTTAATCTGCCCATTGCCACCAATTCATTTAGTAACTGCCTTGTCCTTGGTCCTTTTAATCCTATTTTTTCAGCAATTTCTTCTGTCCTATATAATACTTCTAACTCCATGCACGCAAGTATCTGCTTCTGCCTTTCAGATAACAATTCTTCTTGCGTTTCTGCTGACTTTTCTGCTGATTCTGCTGATTTTTCTGCTATTTTTTTGCCAATTGTTGTCCATGTTTCGGAATCATTTTAAGATAAAGCGTTACCTGATTAAGCGCGGTATCTTCTATCAGTTCCGGCTGTACCCAGCCCTCATCTTCCCAAGTTGCCAATATAGAGAGAAATCCGGAACCTGCATTGTCCCCAAATCCAACCATTCTAAGCATGGTCTACATATGCGGGTTTCTTGATTTTGAATTTACTCCCCGGTAAATATCCTTCAGAGGAAGCTTTAGAATACCCGGATTTGTAAACTCAAAGCTATTGGACTTCTTTATCACTTTCAATACACCTGCATCCGTCAAATAGTCGGCATGTATAATAAGGTTTACAGATGCTTCCCTCACCGCTTTGTGTACCGGAGTTTCATCTATCCGCTGTATTCCCTCAAGCTTAAATGGCTTCTTTAAATCCTCCGTTAATTTCGGCGTAACTTTGGTAAAAAAATTAAACAGATTATTCTCCCATGTTCCATCGTAGGTAATCCTGTCATTCCAGCGAATATCCATTGTAATTTCGCTTTCATAGCGGTAATCCATAAAAATATTGTCAAACTCATTCCGTATGGCAAGTCCGTCTCCAAACATCATCAGACCTGCAAGGGTCAGTCCTTCCTTGCCCTCTCTTCTGTCCTTTCTGTATCCTCCAAGTTTTTCCAGAAATGATTTGTCATCAAGGGCATTCCAAACATGCCCATCATTCCTGATTTCAAAAATCTGCCGGTATTTCCGCAATGTTTCCTTGTCAATATCGTCCATTGTATAATATTCTAAAATCATTCCATCGTTACCATCCGGATTCTGGTCACGAATCATTCCTCTGATTTCATGTTCCGTCGCATGATAATCACCTTCGTTATTTCGCTTGAATGTCCCTTTGTACGGATTCTCGCCAACATAAATCGGGCGCATTTTAAAATCAGCTCTCAACACTTTAATCACAATCAGGCTAATGCCGAACTCTTCCACAATAAATACATCTTCATCTTTCAGAATATTACGGTTGACTTTACTGCTGTTAATGGTGTTCCAAAAATCCTCTACCTGTTTCTTTACATTTTGGATTCCCTGTATCATAAATCTTTCTTCTAGAAATGTTTTCTTTTTATCTTCCTTCACACCAAGAATGATATAGCCGCCTTTGGTATTGGCAAAAGTTAAGACTTACTGCCACCTTTCCAATAATATCAGTATAACCAAAAGAAATTTTATCAAGAATATTTTTTATAATCTACTTTGCCAATTTCTCTATTTTATGATTCGACACTTCCCTGTTATAATATACCCTTGAAACTACTTTAAATAACCCAATTTATACTGGGACATATGCTTTTCGCTTGTTTCCACTATAGCTTCAACTTCTGTAGCTTTTGCCGCAATTGTATTGTCTATAATATCCAAAAACGCAGCAACTGGCGTATATCCCATGCATCTAAAACCACTCAATATCCTAATAATTGGCACCTCATAACTTGCCATTTCTTCCTCTTCGTATTATACTTCAATACCTTTGTCTCTTTTTAACTTACCGATCAAGTCAATTGGATTTGCTAAATATTTTCTCATACTACTATAGTCTTGAAAGAGTTCCTCTTCTATATTATTTCTATTAACGATTTCCGCATTTTCTCCACTATCCTCAGCCATAAATAATAATTCCATTGTATTTACCCTATATACGGTCATTTCCCTTTCAAATTCATACGCAAGAAGCGCTCTGTATATTGACTCATTCTTTCTCTTTTCAAAATCTTTATCTAACACAGAAATAATATAGTTTTTAGTCTTATCTGAATTTATCTTTTCATAAAAAGACGCCCACTTACAATAATTCAAGCTTTCAATAACATTTTTATGTTTTATTACAAATACTTCCATTTGAGGATTTAACTTTATCCATTGTTCCTTCTTAGAAAAAGAATATAGTAATTCTTTCATATCCCCAAACAAAGCACCTATAACATACCTCTTACAACCTTGTTTTATCTTAAATACTAATTTTCTTCGTTTTTCATCATCAATTTCCTCTATCGGAACATATCGGTCATATCCATTTAACACTAGAAAATCTTGTAATTCCTGTTCTAATACTGTTGCTTTCTTTCCTATTGATTTTATTTTTTGCGAAATTCCATATTTTAACACAAGATTCCACGAAATTGATGTAAACCGTTCAAACAAAATATCAAAGCTTATCTTATCAAATTCATCTTTTCTATCCATACAATCAATTATTGACTTTAAAAAAATGAATTTATAGCTAGAATCATTGACTGACTTATCCGAAAAGAGCCAATGAAACGCTTCCCACATTTCATTCTCCGGCAATTTTCCGGTTTTGAAGTTTCCTTCTGACAAATTGTAGTATTTCATGTACACTCACCTTAAACCCTTTAGGTTTTTCAACTTCTTTATTATTACTTCAGGATCATCACTCAATTCCCCAAGCACTATATAGTTACTCTCACTATTAATAGAACTTTCAAAATCTACATTTCTTTGCGCTTCCGCTTTTTCTGCCATTTTCTCCAGTTCTTCTGCTTCAAAAAGCATTTCTATTGTATTTATCTTGGTTGAGCAAACATCCTTCAAATCCTCCAAACACTCCCCTAATATCTCTGCAAATCCCTGTTCTTCAATTTCCTCAAAAGTGCCTCTATATCGTTCCAATTCATCCAAAATGCTTTCTCCATAGATATTTTCTATCTCATTGAGCATATCAACGTAACCAGCTTGTACTCCCCTGCTTTTCAAAATTTTCTCATCATATCCAATATGATTGTCTGTTACAGGTGTGATTGCTTCGATTACGGAATTATAAAAAGCAAAAAAATCATCTGTGTCATTTTCCCAGTCTGCTTCACCTAAAATATCAGGTAACTCGTCTGACCTAGATAAAGTGCAATTTTTCCACTCAGTCTTATCAAATAATCTCGCACCCAAATGAATGCCATCATTGGATTTTATTATGAATAAACTAAATCCCGAAAATGCCTTTATGATAATTTTCATAAAAAATACTGCATTATATATATCGTTCCACCATTTTGACAAATCTACTGCAATAAATCTGCAGGGCATATTTCCACGTTTTGTTTTTTTATAGAATTCTGGAAAAATATAAACCTTTCCCACTTGTTCTATAAATTTACGTTCTAATACGGTGTAAACCTCTTCTTGATTGCCTTGTAAAAATATCAACCTTTGCAAATCCTCTGTTATACAAGGTTGTTTGTCCTGCAAAAACCCAGACTTTTCAAGAAACTCAGAGACTTGAAAGGCACAGAAGTCATTATTTAATTCCTCTATCACTTCATTGGCAGACAGTCCCAGCAAAACTTCATCCCCTTCAATCAGCCTAAATATTTGTTTATCCCATCCCGTATGGCATCTCCGTCTTGTTCATCATAAAAACGTTTTACATAATCATACATCTGTTTCAGATAATCATCGTCATCATGGCACTGCTCTACAAATTCCTCATGAAGAATTTCCAATCCACCAAGAAAATAAGCATTGTATATTTTCATATTTTCTTCAATTAAGGACTTATCTTCTGGTGTTTCAGCAGCAAATTTAAAAGCTCTGTATAAACGTTTATCCTCATCTGGCTCAGAATCCGTATCTAACATCATAATGATCTGATAAACATATTTTAACTCCTGCCGTCTTTTCCCAAATACTTCTGCCAGCATACCCGCATTACCCTCTTCTGAATTATCAATCACGCTTTTTCTATTGTATTGAAACCCAATCAAAGGACACACTACATATGCATCAATATAAGCGCTGAAAATCTTAAAATTATTATGTTGATCCCTATCTGGAACATTCCCTGCCAATTCACATAAATCTTTCCAATAGTTCGCATGTTTCCCTGTTATTCTAAAATCTTTATCAAACATAGCATTTCCTCCGTTCAGATAATATGTGTAGCCGTATCAATTTCTTTGCCAAATTCATCTCTGTCTTTTTCAATCTTATAACTTTTACCCACATAGCTTTCAAGATTTTCAGACGCATATTCCCAGTCTTTCTGCATGACTGCCATTATTACCTGATTAGCAGTATTCGGAAGGATTTTACATATATTGTCAATATGAATCTCATCTACATTCGAAAATGGTGCATCCATGACAAGCGGGTACACCTGTCCCAATTTCATATCTCCATCATCCAAAATTTTATCCTTAGCCATTGATACTAAACTTGCAATAAAAGCAAAGCTTTTAACCGCTTTCAAACCATCTGACTCCTCTGTAGTTATATCGGAATATCTCACACGATATTTTTCATCAATTTCAATGGCTCTATCACCGTGATACATTTTAGAAAAATTGTCATTGACACGCTTTTGCAACTCAGCACGCACAACATCTTCCTTTTCCTTGTAAGTATCAAAAAGCCATCCATAGACATGCTGCGCATATGCAATAAGTCTTGCTGCTCTTTGATTCTTGGTACTGCTTTTTGCAAACTTATCAATAGCCTTTTGACAATTACTAATGTTGGAATTACACTCTCCAAGTTTTCTGTTACAGGAATCGTAATCGTCTTTTGCCTCCAAATATTTTGTATGTGCTTCCCTGCGATTTTTTTCAATATTTCTCGCCTCTGTATCGTCAATTACTTCTCCCGCTAATGACTCCAATTCATTTTGCAATTTGGTTATCTGCCTTTTGGTTTCACGATACTCTATAAACTTTCTCTCAATATTATCTTTAAAATCTTCTGTACCTGCCAAATATCCCTCTGACTTATCTTTGTATTGCCTTACGGCATCCCCCACATGTTCTGGCGGCAATACGCGTCTTTCTTCCATTACTTTTGCATACGGTATTGTTCCGGGATCTAGTCGGGTTCCACATATACAAATTCTCCTCTTCACAAGAAAATCTATTGCATCCTGTTCCATCGCCGGAATACTTTCTCTAACTCCACCTGTTTTATTGTTTTGATTTTCTAAAAATTCAAGTGTTTCTTTAATAGACGGCAGTCCAAAATAGGCAAAAGTACGGTTGTTAAATGAGCGAACCATTTCTCCTTTAACTCTCTCTAATTTCTGTACTTCTCCTTCAAGAGCACTTTGCGCATTTCTTCTTTTTTCTGCCAATTCCTTAACTTGATCAATATTACTTTTTGCCAGCTTTGCATCATATTCCTTTTCCTTATCAAGCCAATAGGATACCTGCTTCTCATAATTCTGTAATTCCTGCTCTAAAGCTTTCTTTCTGTCAGTATATGTATCGAGGCTGTCCTTTGCTCTTTGAGCGTTAGCATCGCCGGAAGTATCTATTTCATCTTCAAATCCTTTTACTACAGTCTTTAGATGTGTATATGCATTTTCTAACACATCTAATCTCATCAATCCTCTAACTGCTTTCGACAAATCCGTTCTGTTAGCTATTCCAGATATCCGTTCACCACCGAAAAAGAAGTAATCTGATAAATCTTTTGGTAAAATTCTGTTCATTGATTCATCAATATTTGATTTATCTATAGGAATCTTTGTCTGTCCATCCTTCATCAAATATTCAAGCATAACATTTTCGTCTGGCTTTTTCCCCAAAGTTACAACAAATCTGCCATTCTCTGTATATCTTTCAACACATACATATTTATGAGAACGTTTAATCGTATACACAATGTCATCATGTGTAAATGTTACGGATACCCAAACTTCTTGAACATCTGATTCCTTCATATTCGTACGTACTTCACTATTTAAAAGAACGGTATCTTCAAATCCGTTTTTCCCATAAAGACACCATTCAAATGCCCTGACAATCGTTGTTTTTCCAGATGTATTTACCCCGATAAGCACCGTTACATTTTTATCTTTATCGGTAGAAAATTCAACTGATTGCAGCCCTATGTACTGTCTGAAATTAAACATTTCAAGCCTATTGATAATCATCTCTTTTCTACCTCCCGTATTATCATCTTTCTAATCTTATCAACCATGGCAGGATTTGACTCTTTCTTAACAATGTTTTCCGTTTCCATATCAAGTATCTGATATTTAATATTGTCCAGTTTCTTTTCATCTAAATTCTGATCCATCTTCTACGTCCTCCATTTCTTCATCTGAAATCTGATAAGCATCGATAATATCATTGATTAACACATCTGAATCCCTTGAATTCATGGCAATTTCTCCAAATTCTTTTATTCTTGCCAGTTCCCTTTTTGCCAGCGCTCTTTCACAATTAAAGTCCACGCCATATACATTTACCTCGTCTAGCGGTGTCGCAAGCGTTACAAAATCGTATATCACAGCATATGGTTTGTTTTTTGCAAGGCGTAAAACCCTGCCACGTCTTTGTATATATTCTTTAGGATTCGTAGTACTTGCCAAAATAAATGCCGTTCTGATGCTCGGAATATTGACACCTTCATCCAAACATTTAATTGCAACAATTGCCTGATATGGTTCGGCTGTTGCAAATCGCCTTTTTATAGCCTCTCTTTCCTGAGCTGACTCATTTGATGTAAAATGCGTCACTTTCATTCCCAGTTCATTACCTAGGATTTTTGATACGGCTACTATTTGTCTTTCTCCTTCTTCATCGTGCTCAGATTCATCATGCTCAAAAGTCGGAACTCTGGTTGCCCCACAGTATACCAATATATGAGAATCGTCTTTATAGTCCTGCATTTTATCCCTTAAAACACTAAGCTTATTTTTTGCTCCCGCAACGATTCTGGCACGTTGCATTAATAGCATTTTCCCTTTTTCTGTAACCTGTAATTTACCACGCTTATCCTTGTGGCACTCTTTTGACACTCTATAAGATACATCTTTGTATTCTGCCAGTTCTTCTTCATCTAAAAAGACAAGTACCGGATAATAATAATATGGTGTTAATTTCCCATCAGCAATCGCTTTCTTTAAATCATATTCAATGCACTTCCTGCCAAAATATTTTTTTAATGCCTCTGTTCCCTCTTCATCCCCATGTCGTTCCAACGTGGCAGATAGTGCAAGTCTATACTCTATCTGCGAATATAATCGTTTTCGCAAATTATTTGAGCCAAAATTATGTGCTTCATCCACAAGCAGCAAAGTGTCTTTCCCTAAGCTTCCCATTATTTCCGTCACGAACTTAGAAGAATATGTCGCATTAGTCGTCACAAAACAAAATGACTTTATTATTCCAAGATTAAAATCTAACACATCATCTTTAAGCCTTTGTTTCCAATTCTTTTGCTTGGAAGCTGAATATCCTATAATTGGCTCCATATTAAATAATTCAATATCTTCTACCCATTGTTCAACTAAATGCTGATATGGACATACAATTACAATTGCTAATTTCTCCTTATCCTCAAACAGCTTAACGACTGCACCTAATCCTGTGTAAGTCTTCCCTGTTCCAGTTGCCATGTCAAAAATGCCATGATAACTATTATTTTTCCAATGTTCTATCGAATCTATTTGGTAATCTCTTAATATAAACCCCTGAGGCATTCGTGGATTTCCTCTCACTGCCTCCTTAATATCTTCAATTTTCTCTTCTTCATCTATATCATAATGAACCTCTGTCTTCTTGCATATTGTAATCTTATCTTTCACAACTTCCGGGAAATCAATCACCTCCAAATCATTGTCTCCTCCACTCCATAGCAAATCAAAATCTCTTTGCATTTCTTCCGCATATTCTTTTGATTCTTCCCATGAAGTAAAAACTACTATTGACTCATAATTATTGTAAAAGGCATTGATTGTTTCGTTTAGAGAACCTGTAAATACTATTTTATCTCCGTTCTCATCCTTAATAATCCCAACCTTTTCATGGTACATACCTGTGTTTTTATTCGGCGGGGTAAATGCCACTTTTAATTCTAATGTACCTTCTTCTATTAAATGAGCCAATAGATTTAACCGTTCTTCCTGAAAATAATTTTCTGGCTCCTTAAATTCTCTTAATAACGCCTCCTCAATTATTTTTCGTTTCTCATATCCCTTTTCAATTGCCTCAACATCCTCCGGTGAAAGATACGGTGATACAATCAATTGTATTTTCCCTTTGTTTTTAACAAGTCCTGAGATGCCCTTCGTCAATTCTATCAATGCAGTCGATGAGAAAAAACCTACTGATCGCTGATACAGTACAGCGTTTTTCAAGACAGGATTATAAAACTCTTTTACAATATTGTTCTTATATGTTTTGTAGTACTTCAACAATTTCAAATCTTTAAATGACATTTTATGCTCCCTTTCGGATTACATTAAACTCCATATCTTCCAACGCTTCTATCGCATCTTCATTATCCGTTTCAATACAAACGCCACAATATGCTTTATCTGTTACCGGGGTTGGAACAATTTTACAATTGATTTGTTTATCTTTGAGCCTGTCTTCACCGGCAAACACATCATTTGTGCTGAAAAAAACTATATTCATTTCAATAACCATGCCTTTCCCATAACCTGCGAACCTTGATCCGCAGGCACAAATTCTCGATTGAAAAATCATCGATTTTTCAATCGAATCACCTACATTTTCTTTATTAATTCTATAAATCTAAAAATTTCTTCTTCTGTATTTGATGGAGAAAGACTAATCCGCACTACTCCTGTTGAAACAGTATTCAATGCCTCATGTGCTAATATCGCACAATGGATTCCACCTCTAACACATACATCATTATCATCTAAATACTTTACTACCTCATCAGATGTATGTCCCTCAATATTGATACCTATAGTTGACACTCTTTCAAATTCATTATCATAAATAGTCACCGAACCCATTTCATTTAGTTCTTTTAAAAGTGTATCTACCAGATGTCTTTCTTTAAGTTGATTTTCTTCCATGTGCTCCGATACATAATTTATTGCGCTCCCCAATGCCCATATAGCAGGCATATTCAATGTTCCTGCCTCCAGTCCCTCCGGAAAAGCTTTCGGATTCACATATTCATTCCCCAATATGCCAGTTCCCCCTTGCAACAAGGGGACAATTTTATCCTTTTCTTTACAGCATAATCCGCCTGTCCCCGGCAATCCCATTAAATCCTTATGACCTGTAAATGCTAAATAATCAATTTTATCCGCTTCCATAGAAATGTGTATTTTCCCCGCCCCCTGTGAAGAATCCAAAAATGTTGTAATATCATGTTTTTTTGCCTCAGCAAATAAATCCCTACTAAAGACAATTCTTCCCGTCAAATTACTAGCCAGTGTCACTGCCAGCACCTTTGTATTCGTTTTACAATATTTGTCCAAAATTTGTTTTGCAGGAAGCAACAAATCTTCTCTGGAAATAATTGAATAATCAATCATTCCCTTATCTTGCATTGACTGCAGTGGTCTTAATACAGAATTGTGTTCGTAACAAGTTATTAACACATGATCACCCTTATTCAAATATCCGCAAAAAAATAGATTAATTGCCTCTGTAGAATTTTTAGTGAACACCACATTCGTCAAATCACCAAGTCCGAAATACTTACCAACACTTTTTCTCACTTGATACAGCTTTCTCGAAGCATCTATTCCCAGAGAATAACTCCCTCGCCCCGGGCTTACTCCCACATTTCTTGTATAATCAACAAACGCCTTAATCACTGTTTCCGGCTTATATTTTGTTGTGGCTGCATTATCAAAATATATCATTGGCATTCCTCGCTATATGGTAAAAGCTGTATTGCCTCTTTAAAAATCTCATTACAAATATCATTGATTTTTCTGTCTGAAATAAAGCGTTCCTGTGTCTGTACGTGTGAAACAACAGTATACGGTATCTTTACGCTATCATCACATGAAAAACCTAAGATTTTAAAATGAAGCAAATACTCCAGTGCCCTCCGTCTCGTTTTATTGATTTCTCCTGTAAATATTTCATGTTCAGAAATATCAAATGCTATCATACGAATATCTTTTAAACAAGACACGTCATAATTGGAGTTTTCCATAAACTTCTTGATAAACGTTCCGGGATTATTCAATTTTATATGTCCAGCCAATCTTCCTATCGCACCATTCAAATCTTCTGTTTCACCAACATATACAAAAGCTTCCGGATTAACTGTATATAAAATGTAAACATATGGGTATCTTTCCGATGCCCCTGGTTGGGACACTGCAATCCTATAGGTTTTCATCATCGTAATCCTCATCATCCATCTCTAAATCTATAAAGTTTTCCAACTGGTGAGAAACCGACTGCCTAAGTTTTGCAAATATTTTTTCATATTTACTATCGCCACAGTTTATGCCCATTTCAGCCATTGCCATGTTTAAAAATAGTGCATCCAAGATTACAACTGCATCACATCCATCTTCTAATTTCTTATACACCTTCTCGTAAAATGGATGTTGCCTAGATAAGTGAACCACTACCTGACTACTATTTTCTCCTCCGATATTCGGAGCCCATAGCATTCCCTTTGGCAATTCACTGACAGTAATGACTCGTTGGCTATTTTTTTTACGTATTTCATCAATTATGCTATCATCAATATTATACTTTTCCTTTAAATTATCTATATGTGCCTCCATATAGCCCTGCATTGGTTCAATATTCCCAGTTTGAGGATCAACAACAACCGGTGATATACTTTTTAGCATCTCGTTACTTCTTTTATGTAATGAATCTGAATCTGTTGCAATTTCCTGATCATTGTTGACCTTTCTAATCTTCATTTCATCCCATAAGTCTTTAGAACGTTTTAAATAAGGGTTTAATAAATCTCTTAATTGTTCCATAAATCGTTCTGGAAAAACAAGTGATGTTTTCTTAACATCAAGATTTATTTCATCATCACACAACGAATCCAAATCAATCCTTATTCTTGAAGCCAAAAGTCTTGGCTCACTTCTAGAAAATAGAGATAATGTAGTTGCCTCTACAATTAATCTCTTGTTTCTATATATATAAAACCCAATATTTTTTTGTTTTATCTGATATTTAGAATTTATTTTCTTCTGTAATCCTTCCTTTTCAAATAATGGTGGGTTTGGAAGCAGTACTGCCCTAATAATTGCTTTACTCTTATTTTTAGAATTAAGAACCAAACTATAGTCATCATCAAAGTATTTACAAACTTTTCTACCATTATAATCAATCATATTTTCTGCTATTTCATTACAAAACAGCGGATCGTAAGGTTCTACATTCTTTTCATTAACTTTTATTTCCAATCCATCATCTTCCATAAATCTATGAAAGGTTATAGCACATTTTTCACTAATTTTCTTTATTGCCACATCTTTCTTAACTTTACTGACTTTTGTTAGTTCATCCAATATTACAATTGTTCCTGTTTTTTTATTTTCCAAAAGGGTTATATCATTAGCATCAAGTTCTAATTCTTCATCCACAACATATCTGTTATGTGTTTTTATCAAATCCCACTTTACCATTGATTTATGCCAATTTTCGCATGTTTCAGTTTTAGAAATCACTATAATTGTATTCGCTTGAGAAAATCCAGCACTTTTCAAACCAAATCCATATTTTGACAAAGAATTGTTTTCATATAAACTTTCTGATGATCCCAATTCCAGTGCATTGTAAATTTGGTCTGTGTTCATTCCTTTTCCATCATCATCAATTATGATTCTTCTTATAGATTGTTTTAATGTTTTATCCTCTGCCTGAATAATAATATTAACCTTTTTAGCTCCTGCAACTATCGAATTATCTACAATATCAAGAATAGCACTTTCCAATGTATATCCCATGTTTCTTATGCCAGTCATAACTCTTATTATCGGCAAATCTTTTCTGCGTTCTTCTTTAATCATCTTTATCCTCCTTCTTTCCAGCAACTTTGTCACATATTATGCAGCCATTATAAAACTTGGCTACACATTTTTTGCAATGCACACATTTAGATTCATCAATATGGTATGTTCCGTGAATTGTGTCTATCGCACCATGAGGACACACTGAATCACACGCTGAACATCTGATGCAAAATTGATACTTACGAAGCTGGCATTTTATTCTATTTATCAAATTCGTAATATCTATTCGTTCCTCCGGCAACACCTTAACTACATTCGTTCCAAATGAAATAATAAGCTCAAAACATTTCCTATATACATCAGATTTATCCACGTCAAATACTGAAATGTAAGTCGCATCAGCTTTTTCGACTATTTTTAAATCACCTAATGGTTTAAAAAATTCAACAACATCTTTATTCAACTTTTTTTCTATAATAATGTTCCGGGCTCTGTCCGATAGATTGCAGACAGTGTCTACAATTGACACGTTTTTCACCTGAAGTCCGCTCGCTCCTCGCCTCGTTCTCCATCTTCCTTCATCATAATAATCATCAATATCCGTTTTGCCGGTTTTTCTGGCAAAATCATATATCATGTCTTTCCAACGCTGCATATCCTCTGGGTGGTATATTTCTGTCAACATCATTGACCAATCCGAGTTATTTGGACAACACCAACACCCAACTCGCTTATATCCATATTGGTAACAGTCATTCACCAATATATCCCTGTATAAGATATACAGCCAGACATCATAATCTGTCCATTCTATAATTGGCATCGCATTTATCTGCGAAGATATTTTTGAATGCTCTTGTGTCCGTTCATATGACTTTCTTGCAAGTGATTCACTATGCCGTATCCCCAAGAATGACAAGCTATTTCCGGGCAAATTATCAAGTTCCTTGTTCAGATTACTCGTCTTGAAAATCGTGCAGCACCATCTTTCATGCTGGCTTGGTGGTCCAAAAACCTTACAGAGCTTAAAGAAATCGTTTTCAGTTTCACTGGGCAACATAGGAACTAACGGATTTTCCTTACGAAACTTATTTCTCACATAATCGTAAGTCTCCTTAAATTCAAGCGTTGTGTCTCCAAAAAAATGTAAGACAGAATTATCCTGAAGCGCATCCCGTACCAGACGACTCACTACCGTTGAATCCTTACCTCCGGAAAATGATACGGTCGGTATATAATGCGCCGCCTTATACTGATTCATAATATTAGTAATATAATTTTCGGCCTCATACACTAAATTCTTAACATATGATAAGTTTGCTTCTACTACTCCCATATATACAGTATAGTCGCTCTCTATAGCTATATTTTCTCGAAGCTCCTCGGCAAACAAAAGATGTTTCTTGCCCTTATACCAATCCCTATATGGTATTTTTTTAAGTTGCCCTTCATAATAATACTTGCTCGCTCCAAAATACCAAATTTTCTTGTTGCTTAAATCTTCTCCGCAAATACAACTGAGTAGTTTGCGTTCTTGCAAAAATACTGGATTGCAAATAGTCCCATCAGATATTTTTTTAATAGTACCCTTACATGAGTGCTTATGTAGTTCCTTATCAAAAATCGGTTCTTGGCATTTATCGCACCAAAATATCATGTAAACTCTCCATTCATCTACATTATCTCTTCCAATAGCCTTGCAACAATCTGCATTTTTTCCTCTTGAGATAACGACTGTCCAAAGTTTTCAAGCGTTGACTTCATTTTATTGAACATTACTTGTCCATTTCCGCTCAACTCTTGTTTGTCAAATTGCGTGCTCCTTAAATTCTCATTTCCGGCTTGAATTATAATTTTTACTTCATTATCTTCCAAGCCTTCTTTGACCTCAAAATTCTCTAGTTGATATATAATGCGTAGCAACGTATCATTGAAGTCATCCATTTTAGAGTCATTCCAATATCCAATTTCAAACCCTGTAATTACTTGCGCTAATTCCTCTATAAATATATTATCCTCATTCCCACGATTAAAAGTTTTTAAGTACTCAATCATTGCATTCGTCTGATAATCAAACACCTTATGTTCTTTTTGAGACCAATCATCCTCATATTTTTTTGCAAAATAATTAACTATACTGATTGTATCTGCTATCTCGAAAATATTTCGAATAATCCTATCTGCCTCTGCCAATTGCAGTTTCGATACATTTTCTAACTCATTTTTAATCACTTCAAGTTCATAAGAAAGTTCAGATAAATCTTTATTAATCTGTGGTAATATTTCAAAGAAAAAAGCATTGTAGTCTTTATACGATACACTCATAATATCTCTATAAAGCTTTGTTTTTGCAGTAACAAATTTTTCAGTTGTTCTCGCGCTTTTACTTACTCCTGCAAAATGAGTATTCATAGCACTTAATAAATCTTTAAGTCTGCTCTTGGACTTACTGTTTCTATATCCTCCAAATAACGCCTCCGTCCTCTCAATGAATTCCCTCTGCTGCCTATCCCAGTTGCAAATATATATCGAAAAATCCTCCGGACTTTCAAATGCTTTTATAAGTTCATCAATGCAATAATCTCTGTCTGCGCCATGAAATGATATTGATACATTTTCATGTTTCTTCATTTCAAACGCGAGCAAAATTGGAAGATATCCGTCTCTCAACCCATATGGAGGTTGCTTTAACTTTTTGTATATCTCCATTAAAGGAACAGGTGCTTTTTGCGTCTTTTTTAAATAATCTCTTATTTCTTTTTGCACAGCTCTTCCGGAATACTCACCATCTGGCAAAACATTAAGAGTTGCATTTGTTTCATCATCATATAAGCCATTTTTCACAAGCACTGACCGAATAATTGTATGTTCCGGCGACAATAGTGTGCATTCTTTTAGAATGTCATCCTCATCGCCCATAATATATTCAAGTGCTTTAGCTCTCGCTAATTTAATGGCTCCAGAAATTGCATTTTTATTTACCAAGTCGTTATTAACAATTATCGTTCTAGGGAAAGCTTTTTCCACCACATCTGAAGCAATTTTAGTCAATTCCAATGCTGATGAAATATTTCTTTCTTCTCCATACACGATTGAAACGATATTCTTGTCCACCATGTTTTTCCAACTCTCAATCAAATCATTCACGATTGCTTTTTCTTCTTCTAAATATAAAAGAAGTTCTTTCTCGACTGTTGGATCATCCTTTTTTAATTCTTCCCTTTTTGCATAATAATACTTGACAGAAATATAACGTTTAACCTCATTCTCGATTGTTTGCGGTACAGTATTTACCAAACAAATTGTACGTTCAGGTATTCCAGCGTCTACAGCATACTCTTCTATCATATAATTTCTGTCCAAAATGAACGCAACAATACCATCATAATATGCCGGCAGCGATTTTAAGAATGTTTTTTTACTGATATCTGCCCTGTAAGCAAATACCGGTGCAAATATCCTGTTCATATGATATGTAAAGTTATAATCATTTGGATAAATTGCAAAACAAGAAAACTCGTCATTTAATGTAGCTGTTACCATTTCATCGCTGATTGCAGGTATCCTTTCTTCAATCAGCGAATCAAAATCATAAATACTGCTATCAAGAAAATCATAAAACCCATATTGTCGCATATACTTAATGATTTTCTTCTGCTCCAACTCTTCAATTGCTCTTATGACATCAGCGTCATTTTCATCGATAACATGACACAAGGTATTTCTGTTAGATGACAGGATAGCTGTATCAGAAATAATATTGATAACCGCCATTGCCTTTAAAATTCTGACCTCTATTGAATTCTGCATATCTCCTAATTTGTTAATCGCATATTGTAATTTTTTATATACCAAATAGATGTCATTCACCCTGAATGACATGATATTCTCTTCAAAATAATCATAAATATAATCTAATCCAACAAAATGAAACCTGTCATCCTTCAGATTCCTCAACTGCGAAAAAAGCGAATTTTTTTCATCGCTTGCAAGATATGTAAAGAATGTTCTTTCATTCTGTGCCACTTTTTTTGATAATCTGTCTAATGCATAAAGTGTAATTGGATGAAGCGGGTATCCTCCTTCAAATGGGTTGCCTCCTTCAGGCGGTAGCAAAAAGCCTTTAAAATCCCAAGCCTGTTCATAAAGACAATTTAATTCTTCTGAATATTTATTTCTAAAATCCTCCCATTTTTTCGTTTTAGGAATAATGTGCGGGATCAAAGAAAGGCATTGGTCATATTTAATATTGATAGAAGTAGACTTAAATCTTCCCTCAATTTTTTTCCATTCATCACTAAGACTTTTTTTCATTTTATCCGTATACAGAGACAGTTGCTTGTGTGACACCAAAATTAAATGATTGTCGTAATCCGTATGATCACAATACTCTGCAAAGTCTTGAATGGTTTTAACTTTTATGCTTTCGCTATTATCCTCAATGTATCTTCCAAATTCATCAAATACAAATACGATTCCCCTATAATCATCTATAATAGTCTGATTCGCTTGATTCAAATTATCTATAAGGTTTCCTACACCGCTTACAAATGAGGCGCCGTAGGTCATCATCTTAAAAACCTCGTCAAACATCTTTTCACTTAATGTTTCAAAATTAGCAAGACTATTCTTTAATTTATTCATATCAATTTTCAAATCGCACAAAATCTGATTTAAACGAAGAGAGGAATCTTCCCCTTGTTCCCAATTTTCAAGAAGTACTAATGCTTCGTGAAAATAATTTTTAAAACATATTTCGTAGCCTAATTTTCCCATCTCTTTTTTCAGTGAAAATGATATGCATCTGTCAAAATCTGAAAAATCGGAATAAATCGGCACTACCAAGTATGGTTTATCATTATTGACGTAAGCTTTTATATCCTTTGCAAATTCTTTATCATAATGTTCAATTGCATTTATAAAAATATCAAATGCCTTGCCATCTGTATTTATATGCCCTAATAATGCGCTTAATACCGTGAGTAGATGTGACTTTCCTGTTCCATATGAACCATATAAAATTCTGGAATGTGTATCTCCTTTTTGAATTATTCCATATAAATACTCACGCAAAATCTCCGTTGTTGTCACATTAGGAATAAATCCGGACAAGCGATTTTCATTCTCTAAGTCAAAACAAATATTCGCCGAATACTTATACTGTTTTCTTTTTTCTATGAGCTGTGAATATTTCATAACTGCCTTCCTATCCAATAAAGTATTTATCTAACAGGCTCGTATAATCATAACCTATAAATTCAATATATCTATTCCCAAAATTATTATTAAGACCGATATATCTTTTATTTTCCGCCTCAAGAAGCATATCTATCAATTCGGAATATCTAAAATTAAAATACCTTCCCACCTGACATTTTTCTTCCATTAAGACTTCAATACTTATCTGATTTCCTTCAAAATTCTGATCTCTATTATCCAAAGCTATACAATAAATTAGAAGTTCCACCGGAATCTCACGACTATTTAAGTGTGTTTTCAATAAAACTTTCTTTTCTCCAGTTTTCAAAACTTTTAGTGGTGCCAAAAATGGATAAGTATCCTCGTCCATAATGGTTTTTAAATCAAAAGATTTCTCGCCAATATATGTGTTTTTGACACAATTATATTCTTTATCTACAGCATCTTTCTTAATTTTCATGCCATTAACAGCAAGATATGTGTGGAAACCATCTGAAAATTCTTCCTTTGTAATCGTGGTACTGTTCCACTCATTAAATAACCAATACCATGCGGTTGCCTCATCAACATTTAAGGCAAGGTTTCTATGAAGTAAACTCATTGTCCCCATGCGTTGAAAATATCTGTCGTATTTATCTATATATTCAAACAATTGCGTTGGTTCTTTTCTTATACCATTTTGTGTCTTAACCTCGTTCGTCAACCCCATTACATCTGACCAATATCGTAACGCTTTTATCATTATGCGCCCCAGACCAATAGAGTCAATTGCCGCCTGCTCATTACTTGGCGAAAAAATCATATTATCTTCTTTTACTGCCTGAATGATTTTGGTTCCCCATCCGCTTCGCATATAAAAACTTCCGTGCTTATTTACTACCATTACTCGGTGCTTCCTCTCTGTCAATCTTTTCAAAGCTCATAATATCTCCAATATCACAATCCATATAACTGCATATTCGCGCTAACACATCCATAGATACACTTTCGCCTTTTCCCATTTTTGCCATTGTTGCTGAACTTATATTTAATTCTGATGCTAAATCCTTCTTATACATATTCTTGTCAATTAACATTTTCCACAAACCATTATAAGAAACCGTCATATTCTTTACCTTCCATATAACTTGCCAAAATTCTATTGTTATACATCTGAAAAAATTATATCACATATAGACTGTTATGTCACTATAAACTTTATTATGTTAAAGATAGTTTTTAACATAGGAAACATATAAAACGTAATTTGTCGCGTAAAGTGAATTGTTAGTCGAGTAGACAGGCACCTCACGATGCCAGCCCCTCACAGATCCGTGCGTGCGGCTTTCCCGCACACGGCTCTTCATAATAACATTTACAGTTTATGATGAAGTTACAAAAAAATCTGTATTAAGTTAAAATCAAAATACATCGTTCTATTTTTATGTTTTGAGAAAGCAATAACATAATGAACACTGGTGCTTAAAGAGGGCGACGGCATTTTTGCTGCCGCCCTTTTGATTCCCCACCGGCAAGGACAGGCGAAGCTGTCAGCAGCAGCCCGCAGCGGCGTTCATGTTGCTATTGACTGTCTCGGCCGGCTTTGCTGATTGTGGTAAATTCTGCAAATAAGAAAACGTGTTGTCCAGGTTTTGCCTGTGCCAATTGATCGACTTCCAGCTCTTAGTAGCTGCGAATCCTCCAATATTCAGAAAAGTGTTTCCTGTTGCAACTGTTCCAGAGGTACGAAATTCACTCCATTCTTTTTTATGCACTGAGAGGCGTATGGTGTCCGTATCTGTTGTGAAGGAGACTTCATAATTTAATGTTTTTTCGACCTCAGTAATCTTTACAGACCGGAGTGTATCATAAGGGATCTGCAATGCAATTTCTTTCTTCGGAAACATACCTGCACCAAAGATCGTTTGGAGGGGCAGAAAAACAATTTCTTTTTCACACAGCTGCATGATGTAATATTCCAAAGTAAAAAAATTGGACAACTTGCCGCATAAAGAATCGTCGGGTGCATACTTTACAACGATACAGGCATGTTCTTTGGGTTCAAACCCTAATTCTTTCATGATTTTACTGACATTTTTTTCGCTTGCCAATGATAGATATCTCCTTTCAAATTTTTATAAATTTTCTTATCGCCCATATTATAAACTATTCCATTCTAAATGTAAAGTATTTATTACTATTTAATATAAAAAATGTTACTATTCACAGTCAGATAAAAACTGTCAGTCAGATTCGTCAAGCGCATCTTGTGAGAAACTGACTGACAATTTTTATCTGACTGGAATCAGTCACTTCACACACATAAGCAAAAAGTCAAGATGCGCAGCATCGGCAGACAGCTTTGCTGGCTGTTTTTGCGCATGTGAGTGAAATGACTGTGAATAGTAACAAAAAAATTCTTGCTTATCTTTTTGATGATAAGCAAGAACAATAAATATCAAACCGGACAGGCTGTTCTTTCGCCGCTTAACGCTCACAGCGGAATCAATATCTTCAATCTGAACCATTGATCCTCCACATCAATATCCACCTCCCCGCCGTATTTATGCACCGTATGTCTCAGGCTCTTCAGACCATATCCATGAAATTCCGCCTGTTTCTTCGTGGTCACCGGCAGATTCTGCTCGAAGTCCAGCTCCCCTTCGCAGTAATTTTCAAACCGTATGATCAAAAATGTCTGCTGTACGAACATGGACACATGAATCATCCGTTTTTCCGTCTCCGGAATTTTCTTCTCACATTCAATGGCATTGTCCAGGGCATTTCCGAAAATCGAGCAGATGTCCATCACATCCATGAAATCCAGTCTTGCGCCGTCCACCACATAGGTCAGCGCGATCTTTTCCCGCATGCAGTACAGGCTCTTGGCAGTCAGAAGCGTGTCAAGGACCTGATTTCCCGTTTTATTCTGCGCCTCATAATTCCGGATCTCATCCTCCATCTTATCCAGATAGGCATTCCGCTTTTCCTTATTTTCCTCTGCCCGAAGGGCGATGATATGGTGTTTCAGATCATGATATTTGTAATTGATCAGATCCAGCGTTTCCTGGGACTGCTGGTACTGGGTGTACTGGTTGTGCAGGATCATCTCCATACTCTCCAGATCATGCTGGGCCCGCAGATGCAGCCGCTGGATGTGGTAGGCCACCAGGATCGCCAGACCTCCCAGGTCGATCAGAGTCCGCACATTAAAAATATCTGAGGCATATTTCCCGCTGAACGGAGTCTGGGAATAGACAAACCCGATATTGCTCATCAAAAATACGGAAAGACCGATGACAGCGGCAAACAGCAACTCTCTCCCGGTCGTATCCATCCGTTCTGTCCCGGAGATATAACGGCTGGAAATCCCATGCATCACAAGGCAGGTTCCTCCGTAAACTGCCAGCAGGAGCAACAGCCCCGTCCAGCCGCTTTCATATCCCATTACATTAAAGAAAAAGCAGTGGAGCTGCCATTCCAGGGAAGCCATAAACTCCGCAAGGACAAATGCCTTGACACAGACATACCCCACATCCAGACTGCTGCTCCCGCAGCTGATCCGCAGAAAACAAAACATCAGAAATACGGCTGCCGCCATGCACATCAGCCAGACCGGCCCTTCCAGCCCTCCGGTCAGGACCAGAAACACGGATTGTACCAAAAATGCAGCTCCCGCGATCCCCCAGAATTTCCATCCGGAATAGCGCCGGACCAGCTCCCGCATACACAGAAGGCAGGACAGCCATTCTGCCAGAGCCGTATAAAACCGCGGGATATCCGGAAGGATCTGCCCTGCCGCCCAATCACCCATCTCTACTTCACCTCACTCCAGTATTTGGTCAGGTCCTGCATAAACGCATTCATCCTGGGTCTGCTCAGCAGCAGGCTCTCTCCCTTTACCACTGCGCACTTGTCCCGAACCCCTTCCACATGCTCCAAATTGATCAGGTATCCCTTGTTGCCCCGCGAAAAATGCATATCCGCGAGGGCGCTTTCCGCGCTCTTCATCGTCCCGGCGGAAATAAAATTCCCTTCCCGGGTATGGTAGACCAGATTGTGGCCTTCGCTTTCGATATAATAAATGTCCGATACCTCCACCCGCTGAACTCCGCCTTTTATGGGAACGACCACAAACTTCTTTTCTCCCCGCTTCAATCTGGATATCGCGCGCTTGAGCTTCTGGGAAAAGGCGAAATAGGAAACCGGCTTTAAAATATAATCCAGCGCGCCCACCTCATAGCCCCGGATCGCATACTGGGGCATATTGGTGATAAACATGATCACCACCTGGGAATCCACCCTGCGGATCTCCTCCGCCGCGGTCATCCCGTCCACAAATTTCATCTGGATGTCCATCAGGATGATGTCGTACTGCGCCTTGTAATTCGCCGTGATCCCGTCCCCGTCCCGGTAAACCTGGATACTAAATTCTTCCTTTTCCTCCCTCTGGTAATCTTCCAGGTGCTTTAAAAGCTGGGAAATATAAAGTTCATCGTCCTCCACAACCGCTATCCTTATCATCTCATTCCTCCATTCACATGCAGGAGTACTCTCGGAAACTCTTTGTGCCCAGATTTGTGAGATGATTTTTTGTCAGAAGTGCACAAATTTATGAGGCGTACGTGGAACGTACGTTGATTAAATTTGGGTGCTTCTGGCGGAAAATCAGCCGCAAAGATGGGTGCAAGGGAGTTTCCGAGAGTGCTCTGCAGCACTTTACACAATATATTAGCATATTCAGGAAGCTTCCGCTATACATATTCCGGGATCACACCAACAAAAATTGTTACAGGTTACTGTTCACACCCTGGCCGGGTGCTCACAGTAACGGCATCCAGCCCATTGAAAAGTCGCCTGCCGGCGAGGGGCTGGATGCCCGCCCCATCACTGAATTGGCCGGATGCCGTGCAGCGAGTGCACGACACCGTGTGAACAGTAACTGTTACAGGCCACGTCTTGCCCAGACGCGGCCTCCATTTTGTTTTCCTTTTTGTTTTCCTTCGGCTTCTTATCAGGCACAACTGCACATTTTACAATCATTCTTTTCCCGTCCGGCAATGATCACCTGGCCTTTTGCCTCTTCATCGTCCATGATAAGCTCACCCAGCTCCGGTGCGTAGATCCGGCCGGATCTGGGATTTTTGATACTGTCCACTTTTGTTGTAAGGACCGCTTCCACTTCGGATTTTTCAAAAGCAAGATCCGTGCCGACCATTTCACAGTCAACCAGTTTTAAATTTTTACAGTAGCACAAAGGCTGGGTTCCGACGATCCTGCAGTTGATCAGGGTCAGCCCGTTGGAATACCATGCCAGATATTCACCTTTGACCACGCTGTCCCTGACGGTGATATTTTCTCCGTGCCAGAACGCGTCCTTTGTATCGAACACACAGTTTTCAAAGACAGCGTTTTTGATATACTGGAAGGAATATTTTCCTGTAAAATGAACGCCTCTGAATGTCAGATCCTCCGAGCGCATCATAAAATACTCACTCACCGCCGTGGTGTCTTCCATACGGATTCCCCGCACAGACCAGCCAAATTCCGGTGAAATGATATCGCAGTTCCGGATGAGGACATTGCTGCATTCCCGAAGCGCTTTGATCCCGTGCAGCTTCGTATCTGCAATCTCCACCTGGTCACAATACCACAGCGCGGCTCTGCAGCCTTGGGTCATTTCCGAATCCGTGATGGTCAGCCCCCGGTCATGCCAGAAGGGGTAACGGAGATTGAAAAAGCAGTCCGATACCTCAATCTGTTCTCCCTCTTTAAAAGCGCTCTCGCCGTCTGCCGGCCCGTCAAAAGAGCAGTTCCTTACTGCAATCCCATTACATCCGTAAAGCGCGCGTTCCATGTCAAAAGTCTGGTTTTCAATTACTTTCATTGTCTGATTTCCTCCGTTTCATAAAGTTTACCCAAGGGCATCCCATTATGGCCATTCGGCCGTTTCATAAGGTTACTCTTGTTCTGATTCCTGTCATCGGCATCGGCTGATCTGATATACCAGATAATCCAGACAGTCAATGCGTTTTTCCTCTTCATGTACTTTGTGAAGAAGACTCTTTCTGTGATGTTCCAACTGCTTTAAAAGTTCTGTTTTTTCCCCGCAGTCCAGAGAGGTCATGCAGCATTCAATCATATCCTGACTGCATCCCGCATCTCTCAGATTTTGAATGACTGCTTCTTTTGATCCGTAGGAGACTATGTTCTCCAATCCAATCCTTCTGTTATCCATTTTCATTCCCCGTCGCTGCTCTGCACAATCTTGTTCCCCCAGCCCTCCAAAAGCGGATTGTCCTAAACTGCCTGCAAAAACTCCTCTGAATACTCAAAGTATCTCCCCTGCCGCCGGGCGAAACACTCTGATCCTTACACCCTGGCAGTATGACTCCCACTGCAGGAGCCATGCATAATATAGCAAGCTCATTTTTCTTCATGACATCACTCCTCGTTTTTTGAAAAACTGTTATTCCTTTTCTGTATCTAATTATAGTTGTCTCTTAAAGAAATAGCAAATACCTATTGTTTATTCATAACCATAGTTTTTTACTATATATATTTCATGTCATACCCAAGGGCTCCCCATTATGGCCATCCAGCCGTTTCATAAGGGGTGTACTTGGGTATACAAAAAGCACACCATCTCCTATTTCGGAAATAATATGCTTTCGCTATCATACTTATATGTATGCAGATTGTCCTCCACCTGTTCCAGATTGGACATTCCGCTCAATATCACGGCATCATCTACTGTTCCTTCTGGAATTTCTTCCGGATCTCCGCCATCTCCTTCATGATCGCGGGCACATCCAGACTCTGGGGGCAGTGTCCCGTGCAGGCGCCGCACTCGACGCAGTCCTCCGGGCGCTTTCCTTCCGGCATGGCATCCGCAAAGGTAGCCCTCCATTCCTCATTTACCAGCTTCACGTCATTGTAAAGGGAAAGGACCTTCGGGATATCGATTCCGACAGGGCAGTTCGGTGTACAGTAATGACAGGCCGTACAGCCCACCCCGACCTTGGATCGAAATTCATCTGTTGCTTTTTTTACCAGCGCTTCCTCTTCCTCCGTCAAAAATGCTGTCTCTGAAAATGTATGCAGATTGTCCTCCACCTGTTCCAGATTGGACATTCCGCTCAATACGACCTGCGCCTGGGGACGGCTCATCACAAACCGCAGCGCCCAGGAAGCAATGGAAGCTTCCGGATCCGCTTCTTTGAAAATGGCTTCTGCTTCCGGTGTCAGGCTTGCCAGCTTCCCTCCACGGACCGGTTCCATGATCATGGCCGGAATCTCTGCCTCCTCCAGAATCTCATAAAGTTCCTTTGCGTCTCCATAGTACCAGTCCAGGTAATTGAGCTGGATCTGTACAAAATCCCAGGGATATATTTTCAGCAGTTTCCGCAGCGATGCCGGCGACGCATGAAAAGAAAAGCCCAGGTTCTTGATCTTGCCCTGCTTTTTTAATTCATCAAAATACCGGAGCGCGCCGCTTTCCAGAAATTGGTCCATCCACGCGTCCTGGATCCCATGGATCAGATAGAAGTCGATGTATTCCATGTTCAGACGGGACAGCTGCTCCGGAAACTGCTTTTTAAAATCCGGCTCCGCCTGCAGGTTGAACTTGTCCGCCACATAATAGCTCTCTCTGGGATATTCCGCCAGGGCTTTTCCCAGAAATTCCTCGGACTTTCCGTTGTGGTAGATGTAGGCTGTGTCATAATAATTGACCCCTCCCTGATAAGCCCTGTCTATGATCGCCTTAGCCTTCCCATAATCAATGTTCCCCTGATCCTCACCGATGACCGGCAGACGCATGGCTCCCATGCCCAGCATGGACAGCTTCGCTGAACTCTTGAACTCTTTATACTGCATATCATTTCCTCCTTCATCTCTGTGACGCGCTTCCGAAATCATCGCGGCAGGAATCCGCAGAATATAACTGTTCACGACTTAACCAGCCGTGTAAGCGGTGACCGCAGAAACACATATTGTTTTTATTATTATACAGAATCGCGGAGGAAATCTCAATGACTCTGGCCATACTTTTGATCGACTTTATAACTTCCCGTTACAGGTCACACCTTGACCAGGCGTGCCCTGTAACTCAGGCCGTCATTTAAAATTGCCTACGGCAATGGACGGCCTGAATCCCAGCTTTTATGTGCATCCTCCTGACCAATCAGCGTAGTGATTGGTCAGGGTGTGACATGTAACAACTTCCCGTCTTCATTTCGAAACTCCGTGATTTATCCTCCAGCCCTTCTGCCCGGATGTAATAATCGCAGGAATCTACCGTCTGTTCTGTTTCCTGACGTACAGTACGGTTTGTCAGCAGTTCCAGTTCTTTGATACTGGGCCATTAACTGAAGTTAGCATAAGATTCGCAAAAACGCTTCATAAAAATCCTTCTCCTTGTTTTCTTTACTTTCCCATCGCGATTGGATTTTAGTTTTTCAAGAATTCCAGCCAATCTGCCGCTGCTTTCTTTTTGTTCTTCATAGTACGATCTTGCTTTATATCATGATAAAATGAGGAACAAGCTTCTTTATAAATGAAAAATGCGTTAAGAAAATGTTCCGGAGTCTCTTACAGCCCCAGGTTAAATGGAATCCGGCCGCAGAGATAGAGCGGAACAGAATACTTTCTGTCCTCGATTCCGCCATAGGTGTTTTTCAGCTGATAAATAAAATCCAGCTTTCCTCTTTCCAGCAGAGCATTTGCTGTATTTGCCCTGTTTTTCCCTCTTTTTACTTCCAGGCCGTAATCCATGTTGTCTATCCGGCTTCTGACATAAAAATCCAATTCACCGCTTGTCCTTTTATCTATGGCAAACCATGGCACCTGGCCGGCTATTTCCTGTTTCCGAATCCGTCTGACAAGCTCAAGATAGACAAAATTTTCACACAGAACCCCTTCAATGATACTCAATGGCTCTCCAGTCAGCTTCAGAAAATAGCCTGCTACCCCCAAATCATTAAAGTAATACCGGCAGTTATCTACAATATCCAGATTACTGCAATCCACACTCATACTGCAATAGCCAATCTGGTGCGACAAAAACAGCCAGCTGATGGCATAGTTCGTCATTTTTTTTGTAATTCTCCCGCTTTCTTCTTTAAAAATGATCTTCGTCAAATCTGTGGTCAGATCCAGCGTTCCTTTTTTTTCTTTCAGAAGAGTTGCCGCGATCGAAGAAAATATCTTTTCAAACATTTGCAATTCTAATGGGCTGTCAAAGTATCTTGAAGATTCTTTGACAAATATCTGGATCAGATTGCTTATCATTGCTTCACAATCCGGAATGCTTCTGCTTTCCAAATATGTGGTTACAACCTCCGGATATCCGCCAATCTGTAGATAAATATGAAAGTATGATTTTAATTCATCATATCCGGCATGATCCGATCCACCATATAAGTCAATGGATTCGTATAGTCCGCGCCTATGAAACGCATCCAGAAATTCAGGAAATGTAAGCGTGGTCATTGTAAGCACCTCTGTGTCCCCGGCTGAAAGAAAATACTCTTTTTCCCGTGTTTTTCCAAGATAAGACCCCGTCACAATAAAATGTGCCTTAAAATCTCTGGCAAATTCCCTGATCTTACTATATACAACAGATGATTCCTGGATTTCGTCAATCACGATCAGCAGATCTTCACAATCTGAAAAATCAGGGTCGTATAGCTGGAACGCTTTATAAACCGGATTGTTTTCCCGCTTCTTCCCCGGCTCCCAGCTTGCAGCCGTTTCGAGACACTGCAGAAAATCCTTGCCCGAACTTCCGATCATATTAATATAGACATGACTCTGATACTCTTTTTTTGCAAATTTTTCCAGAATATATGTTTTTCCGACCTGACGCGCTCCCTCAAGTTCCAGAACCTTATGATTGCTTTTACTTTTCCACGCAAGTAATTCCTTGTAAATGTCACGTTTTAGTTCCATGCTCCCCCTCCTTTGTTGACTGTTCTAAAAATGAATTTCTTACATAAAAGAATAGCACAAATCCGTAAGGTTTACCACTTTAAAAACTGAACATATTTGAGTAAAACAGTAACTTTTTCAAAGAATAAGAAAGAATAGTTTGACCGACAAGGTCTCTCTGGTCAGCCAGAGCAGGGGACGATTAGCGCCGTTCATTTAAGGCCCCCGCACTTCACTCCACTCCCCGCAGCCTCTCCACCACCGTTCCTTTTTTTTCCATACTCCGGTAAGCCATCAGCGGCACCGCCGCGCATACTGCCAGCACAAGTGCCGATGCCGCCGCCATCGGAAGCGCCGGTACCGCAAAGGGTACCTTCCGGTAATTCATGGACTGGTACAGCGCACAGGTTGCCGCCAGCCCGGCCGTCCAGGTGACGAGCAGGGAGCCGCCCGCGAACAGAAGCCCTTCCAGCACCAGCATCTTCCGAACCTGCTTTGCGCTCATGCCGACACTTTCCATGACTGTGATCTCCAGCTCCCGGCTCCGGATATTTCCCACCAGCGTATTCACATAATTCAAAATCCCGATCAGGGCCAGGATCAGCACGATCCCAAGTCCCACCTCCATCATATTTCCCTGAGCCTTTTTCACGGTCTTCATCTCATCCAGCTTGGATTCGCAGGAAATGTGATTGGAGTAACCGCTGTCTTCGACCATCCGCCGAAGCTCCGCCTCCATCTCTTCATCATACTCCTGCCGGTAGCGGAGGCTGACCTTAAACACAAAGGGATGCTCTGAAAATTCCCGCAGGGCACGGCTGCTGACGATCACTGTAGGAGCGAAGCTTGCCAGACCTCCGGTATAATAATACTCATCCGTCAGGCCTGAGATCTGAAATGTCCTCATATGCTCCGGATCCTCAAAGGCTGCGCAGGTCACTTCCTTTCCCTGTACATCCCTGTCCTTAAAATCCAGATTGTCCCGGTACAGGATGCAGGTCTCTCCGCGTAAAAATGCTTCCTCATCCACAGGCTGCGCCAGCGTACTGTTCAGATAGGAGAACTCCGCCTCATTGATCCCCACCAGGAAGGAACTGTATTCCTCCGGGTGTTCCTGATATTTCTTCCTGCCCTCCTCATAAGTCTCATATGGCATCCACATGTCATAAAACTCTTTCATCCACATGTCTGAAAAATCCGGTTCCCAGGGGACCAGGATCTCCGCGCACAATACCTCGTGAACTTCTTCCAGAGCTTCTTTCCCTTTCAGCTCCTTAAGAAATTCCTCGTCCATCACCTGCCGCCAATCCTCCCGGTCTTCTTTTTTCAGAGTCTTATTCACCAGCACCATGTCCATATCCATGTAGTTGGACACGATCGTCCGTGCCGCCTGGCTGTCCAGCAGGGTGACCAGACACAAAAACAGCGACAATCCAACCGACAGAGACAGGATCACCATTCCGGATTTCTTTTTATCCTTCCTGAGCTGCTCCTTTGCCAGACGCCACAGGATGCCGCCCCGCCCGGTCCCGCGGCTTCGCTTCCCGGACTGCGCCGGACGGTATCCCAGCGCCTCCACCGGGGACGCGGCTTCCGCGATCCGTGCCGGTCTGTACCCTGCCGCAAATACCGTCAGCCCGGACAGAAGCACTGCCAGAAGCAGCACCGCGGGGTGAAATGCCACCCGGACGCGTTCATTTTCTCCCAGATAGACTCCCATGGATCTCACAACCGAGGGGATCACCCAGAAGGACACGCCGGTTCCGGCAAGCAGACCGCCCCCAATTCCCGCCGCCGCAAGAATGGCCAGCTGCCGCCGCACCAGACAGCGGATCTGCCTTCCCGACATTCCTACGGTCTGCAGCAGCCCGTAATACCGGATGTTTCCGGAAACAGAAAGGTACATGATATTGTAGATCAGCAGGTAGGAGCACAGACAGGCGATAGCGGCCAGCCCCAAGATGCCCCCAAGGACCTGAACCGAAGACTCATATTCCGAATTAAAAAACAGGTTCTGCTGCTTTTCCAGGTTCAGGCTCTCAGTAAATGCCTCCTGCTTCGCCCGTGTCATGTACGTTTGCTTAAAATCGATCATATACCGTCCGGAGCCTACATTAGACAGCTCCTCCCCGGTCTGGTCGTAAAAAGCTTTGGACACAAAACAAACATTTTTGGCCCCGTATCCGTCCCACATGCCGGAGATCCGAAACTCCCCTGTAAATTCCCCCGAGCCGGTGCCGTAGGTCATGGTAAAGGTATCCCCTGTTTTTAATCCTTCCAGGCCGCAGGCCCTGAGGCAGTCCCTTTTGACCAGCACCTCATTGTACTCCCGTGGATAATGCCCCTCCATCCAGGTCCTGCCGGGCCCTCGCATTTCCTCCCAGCAGACTTCATCGTCCCAGATCAGTCCGGCATCCGGCGTATCATTCTGATCGGTCTCCACCACGTAGCCGGCTACCGCCTCAATCCCGGAGTGCAGGATGTCGGGATTTTCCCGGCACAGCTTCTCCTGCTCCGGGGTCAGTCCGTACAGATACGCGTCAAAATCCGCGCCATGAAGCCGGATATTCTGTGTCCGCTGCATTTCAAAAAAAGTGATCCCTACTGTAAAAACGCAGAACAGTAAAAAGGTAGAAAACAGGATTGCCAGAAAAATGCTGATATTCCGTCGGCGGTTGGTCCGGAAGGAACGCCTGGCCATACTCTGGATGACTGCGGTATTGTTATTTTTCAGCATGGCTGACACCGCCTTTCTCTTCCTGCTTCTCTCCATCCGCCTGAGCATCCGCTTGGGATCCGTCCATACATGAACCTTTCGTCCCCTGATCCTTCTCTCGCTCTGCCCCGCTTCGCTCCACGATCCGCCCATCCTCGATCCGCACGATCCGGTCCGACATCTGGGCAACGTCGTTGTCATGAGTGATCAGTACCACCGTCTGCTGAAACTGCTTTGCCGCCAGCTTTAACAATCCGATCACGTCATGGCTGGTGGCGGTGTCCAGATTTCCCGTCGGTTCATCGGCCAGCAAGATCGCCGGCTTGGACACCAGGGCCCGGGCAATGGCGGCCCTCTGCTGCTGGCCGCCTGAGAGAGTACCCGGAAGCGCCTCCTGCTTCTCTTTCAGCTTCAGAAAGTCCAGGATCTCCTCCGCAAATTCCCGGTCCACATACCGCCCGTCCAGCTCCACAGGGAGCACCACATTTTCAAATACATTCAGATCCGGCACCAGATTGTAGTTCTGGAACACGAACCCCACCTTCCGGCGGCGGAACACCGCAAGCTGCTCCTTGTTCATCTCGTTTAAATTTCTCCCGGCCACATAGACCTCTCCGCCGGTGGGCACATCCAGCCCGCCGATCATGTGGAGCAGCGTGGATTTTCCCGACCCGGAGGTACCGATGACCGCCACAAACTCCCGCTCCCTGACGAGAAAATCCATGCCGTCCAATGCCTTTACTGTATGCTCCCCAAGCTGATAATATTTTTTCAGGTTTTTTGTCCTGATGATCCATGATTCCATATGCGTTCCTCCTCGTATAAACAGAGTATATCTCAAAAGAATCACAAACCGTTCTCAATCTGATATTTTTCTAACTGTGCATGTGAATCTTTTTAAGAAACAGGATCCTTATACTGTTCCGTCAGCAGCAGACATCACCCTGCATCTCTTTTTATAGAACGCGATTCCATATTTTAAGATACGACCGACACCCTCCTCAAGAAGCTCTTCTTCATATTTTTTTCGCTCAATCCGCTCCAACGCCTCCAGATTGTTTAACCCTGTAAAAATACTCTCCTTCGAGGTACGCATACGAAAATTGATGACCTGCTTGCGCGTCAGCGCAATACCATTATACCAGAAATCCCATAAGAGTTGCGCAAAAAAAATCCCAGAATCACTGACTCAATTCCGAGACTTTTTTATTGAGGTAAACCCGTTGGGGATCCCTTGTGAAACGATCGAACAGCCATCATGGGATGCTCATCTAGAAGGGATTCCAATACCGTCCCCCGTTCACTGCCTGCAGCACAAAGGAAATCCCGATCAGCCCGAAGCCCAGGATCATGGTTCCATAATCCAGCCCGGTAAACTTCCGCTCCCGATACCAGGTCCGTTTCGGCTCTTTTCCGAAGCACCGCAGCTCCATGGCGTTGGACACCACTTCGATCCGGTCCATGCTGGAGAGGATCAGCGGCATCAGGATCGCCGTCGCGCCTTTCAGCCGCTTGATGATGTTCTCCTTCCCGGACAGCTCCACACCTCTTGCCTGCTGTGCCAGAGAAATGGAATGGAACTCGTCCATCACGTCCGGGATGTACCGGAGCGCCAGCGACACGGAATAGGAAATCCGGTAGCTCACTCCCAGCTTGTTCAGCGACGCCGCAAATTCACTGGGCTGCGTGGTGGACACAAAGAGAATGACCACCGGGATGGTTGCCGTATACTTGAGGATCACATTTGCATGGTACAGCAATTGCTGTGCCGTGACGCTGTATCTTCCGATCAGGTCTATGAGCACCGTCCGGGAGCCGTACAGGCTGACCCCGTGCTCCGGGGAAAACAGGTAGATCAGCAGGTTATTGAGGAACAGAAAGACCAGGGAAAAGATCAGGATCACCTTCACTTCCCTCACCTTGATCTTAGACACCCGAAACAGCACCAGCGCGCAGACCGTAAGGAGGATCAGATACCGTGTGTCGAAGGTGATCATGGCCGCCAGAACCCAGCAGAGCATACACGCCAGCTTGGCCGCCCCTGTCAGTCTGTGGATCGGAGAAACTCTGTCGATATAATTAAATAACTGGATCATCCTCTTTTTTCCTCCTTCCTATCGTTTTGTGCCGCCGCGCCGCCGGCCTGACGGTCTCTGCCTTCCTCCTCATAGTCGATAAAATGCTGCACGAACACATTGGGATCCTCGATCCCGCAGAGCAGCGACAGGTCGTAAAGCGATGTCTCCTTTAGGTTGGCCCGCTCAATGATCTCCGGGTTGGTCAGGATATTTGCCGAGGTGTCGTTGGCGATCACCTGCCCGCCGGAAAATACGACGGCCCGCTGGGCGTATTCCAACATCAGATGCATGTCGTGGGTGATCATGACCACCGTGATCCCCCGGCCGTGGAGTTCGTTCAGAAATTCCATGATCTCCGTATAATGCCGGTAATCCTGTCCCGCCGTGGGCTCGTCCAATATGATCATCTGGGGATCCAGCGCCAGGATCGACGCAATGGTGACACGCTTCTTCTGACCGAAGCTCAGCGCGGACACCGGCCATTTCCGGAAGGGGTAGAGCCCGCAGATCTTCAAGACCTCCTCCACCTTCGCCGTGACCTCCGATTCCGGCACATTTCTCTGGCGCAGGCCGAATGCCACCTCGTCAAAGATCATGGGCTTGGAGATCATCTGGTTGGGATTCTGCATCACGTATCCGATCCGGTCGGCACGTTCTTTGATGCTGTAGCTTTTCATATCCAGCCCCTGGAATGTCAGTGTTCCCAACTGCTGCTTCTCGAACCCGCAGACCACCTTGGAAAATGTGGATTTCCCCGCGCCGTTGGTTCCTACGATTGCAAGAAGCTCCCCTTCATTGATGGAAATATTGATATCCTTCAGAGCATGAAAGCCGTTATCATATGTAAAATCAATCTTCTCCGCAGTCAGAAGCGCCTTGCCTTCCGGTTTCTCTTTTGCCAGCTTCCGAGCGTGAAACCAGGTCCGGACTTTATGTTTGTCTTCCTCTGTCAGTGTCAGGCTCCGGATGCCGCGGGGGTGGCATTTGGGCGTGATCTTCACTCCCGCGTATTTCAGGGCGGTCAGATACAGAGGCTCCCGGATCCCGTTGTCCAGCAGTACATCCGTGGAAAGCAGTTCATCCGGCGGCGCGTCTGTCACGATCCGGCCGTCCTTCATCAGCACGATCCGATCCACGTCCCGCCACAGCACGTCTTCCAGGCGGTGCTCGATGATGATGACCGCAGCCCCGGTCTCCTCCTGGATCCGGTCTATGATCTCAATGGCCTTTTTTCCGGTGGCCGGATCCAGATTCGCCAGCGGCTCATCAAACAATAAAATGCTGACCTCATTGACCATCACGCCTGCCATAGAGACCCGCTGCTTCTGGCCTCCGGAAAGGGCATCCGGCGAGTGCTCCAGATGATCTCCGATGCCGACCTGGCGCGCCACCTGCCTGACGGTCTTTTTCATATCATCCTGCCCGACGCAGGCATTTTCCAATGCAAACGCAATGTCCTCCGCAACGGTCAGGCCGATGAACTGCCCGTCCAGATCCTGCAGGACCGTTCCCACCATCCTGGAGATCTCAAAGATGCTTAAGTGTTTTGTCTCCTTCCCCTGGATCGTCAGCTTCCCGGTGGATTCTCCCGGATACGCAAATGGGATCAATCCGTTCATACAATGGGTCATCGTCGATTTCCCGCAGCCTGACGGACCCGCGATCAGGATCTTCTCTCCGGGATAGATCTCCAGATTGATGTCCTTTAAGGTCGGCTCTGCCTGCGCGTCATACTGAAAACCAAAGTTTTCGAATTTTATGATCGGTTCTTTCACGAATCATGTCCTCCTATTTCGTTTCGCATGGAAAAAAGGGCAGCGTGCGAGCCACCCCTCCTGATGTTTTTCCTTAATCTTCCTTTTTCAAAGATCCCTTTTTCGCCCTGGTAGATGCGTACGCAAAGCACAGGATCGTACCTACAACCGCGGTAGACAGAATATTTCCCACACTGCCCACTGCTCCCTGCAGGAAAATCTTTTCCACAGGCTCGTTGTAGATCAAAATGTCCAGTCCCGGCGCGATCAGTCCCCAGGAAATCAGATGCGCGATAATCTGGACCACGTTAAAGATCACGGCGCCTTTGACACCGAATTCGCCCTTGGACAGATCAATCTTATAGCCTACGAATCCCATCGCCAGTCCGAAAAACGCGGAACCCGCAACCCAGCTCCACCATACGCCCCAGCCGCTTGCCAGGTCGCTCAAGAAATGTCCGATCAGTCCCATCAGACAGCCTGCCAGAGGACCGAACAGCATCGCCATGACTCCGATCACCGGATAGTGCACGCTCAGCTTCAGGTTCGGGATCGGAGTGGGGATTGCGATATAGGTGCTCAGCACAAAAAATAACGCTGCCCCGATACCGATTGCTACGATTGTTTTTACTGCAAAATTCTTCATGTGTAAATCCTCCTCTATTCCTTTTTATATACGCTAAAGGCCGGTTGGCCGAACGTATCAAAAGTATGATGCTTACCGTCCTGCCCGCATGCGCAAAACAGACGGCAGGCAAAAAGCCGGTGCTGCCTCTCAGCCCCGGGAATCCTTCCGGATGGCGATATGCCAGCTGTTCCCGGTTCCGATATTGTAAGCCCTTGCAAAGCTTCCCTGATTGATCGCCACCGCCATGCAGTTCAGGGAGTTCATATACAGCAGCGGTTCCCCGACATACACATCCGCGAAGGAATGGCCGTATACCATGGTATTGCGGTACAGTGTCCTGGTGTCGTTGCTGATCATCACTTCCACCCGCTCCCCGAACTCGATGCCCAGCTTTTTGAACAGCTCGATGGGGATGTTGGACCACAGGCTTCCGAAACGCACATCCAGCACGTCAATGGTACCCTGCACGCCGCCGTCCTCGGTCTCCTTTGCCGGGATCGTTGGCAGCTCCAGAACACTTTCCGGATCCATCTCCTCTCCTACCTGGTCAAATGTGATCTCCCCGGAGGCCAGCTTTGCCCCGGTAAATGCATAGACGTCCCGGCCATGGAATGTATAGGATTCCTCCGAACCCGAACGGCGGTTCTTGGATTCGTCGATCACCCGGACCGCCTCAATCCCCAGATTCCTCTTTACAAAGGTCAATGTGCCGTTATCCGGAGTCACCACGTACTGCCCGGTTTTGGTCTTTGCGACGATACTCCTTCTCGTGGAGCCCACGCCCGGATCCACCACCGATACAAATACGGTTCCCTCCGGCCAGTAGTTCACCGTCTGGATCAGACGGTAGCTGGCTTCCCATGTGTTGTAGGGTTCGATGCCATGGGTCAGGTCATAGATCTTCAGATCCGGCGAGACCCCGTAGGCCACCCCGTACATGGCGCTCACCGCCCCGTCCTCCATGCCGAAATCCGTCTGGAACACCAATGCGTTTTTTTCCATTACTTTCTTCTCCTTTTTAAATTTTCCATGGGCTTGACGCGTTACAGATAGAGTTTTCTGATCAGGTCTGTCATGAGCGCGTCCCGCTCAATACGGTATACGTATCTCATAGTATGCCTTTCCTTTGAAAATACATACCTCATCGGATCAAGCCCGTTCGTCTCATCAAAGCAGGAAGCCCCGGATATCCTCCGGGAAGCCTCTGAATCTCCCACGATCTCCGGACAGGATACAAGCCGGTCGTTCATAAAGCGCTGCCCGTCATTGAGCAGCCAGGCCACCGCCGTCACGTCCCAGATCACCTTTGCCCAGGCCGTGCCTGACGCCCATTCTTCCACTGCTTCAATGGCATATCCGGCCAGATAATCCGCCAGCGGATTCTTTCCTATAAAGTACTTCTCCAACTCCGGCCTGCTGATCGAGAAGCTCTCCACCACGCCCCAGCATGGCAGCTGAACCAACGGTACCCCGCTGTCAAACAGGATCTGCGCGGCAGCCGGATCCTCCGCCAGATTAAACTCCTCCATCTCCTCACAATGAAAGGCGCTTCCTCCCAGCCAGACGACTACCATCCGTTCTGTGATCTTCGGCTCACATAAAATTGCGGAGGCTATATTGGTTGCCGCCGCAATTCCAATCACATATAAAGGATTCTCTGCCGAATGCGTCATCGCCCTTCGGATCAGATCCTCCGAAGCTTCAGAAACCGCCGGAGCGATCCTGTTCTGCTCTTCCTGAGCGGATCTCCCGGTATGTTCCAGAAAACGCTCCGCTCCTTTGTACACCTTTGCCTGATATTCCGGAGTGCCTGCCAGCTCCAGGAGCTTTAAGATCTCCTGATAGCTTTTCTCCATCCCGTCCTTGGGCGTATCCGCCTTTTCATTCAAAAAAGGCGCCGCGTAAATGGCCTGCAGCCGGAGCCTGTCCGGATTCCGAAGCAGATATGCCAGCGCAAACTGGTCGTCCACCTCATTAAATGTATCTGTATCAATCACCACATCGACCGGATGCTCCGGACACTGCAGCATGCGGATCCTCTGAGCCTCTTCCAAATAGCAGCACCTCCATACAGATTGTGCAATGTGTTCACAAAACACTTTTTATGTTCGTTTTCTTGTAGCACTTATACTATTTTAGTCTTTTCTGAGTCTTCTGTCAACATATTTTGCCGCCCCATCACTGAATTGGCCGGATGCCGGTTACATGTCACACCCCGACCAATCACCACGCTGATTGGTCGTGAGGATGCACATAAAAGCTGCTATTCAGGCCGCCCATTGCCGAAGGCAATTTTAAATGGCGGCATCCGTTACATGTCACACCTGGTCAAGGTGTGACATGTAACGGATGCCGCGCGGCAAGCGCGCGACACCGTGTGAACAGTAACCACTATCTATCAATCCCCCGGAAACAGGATCCCCGCCTTCTTTCTGGCTTCTTCCAGAATCTCGATCACATGGATCATTACATCCAGCCGCCCATACACTGCCTCATAGTCCCCGGCAAGCATATACTCTGTGAGCTTCTGGACCTCATAGAACCGCCATTCCGGGTTGTCCTGCCAGTCAAAGGTCTCCTCTGAATCCTTTGTGACCACCCGGATCTCCGCAAGTCCGTTGCTCCCGTCCCGGATATAGATATGTCCCTTCTCGCCTTCGATCTGGAAATAGTTTACACCCCAGGTATCCTTCGCCCCTGCCGAGCTGCTGACAAATCCGTCATACTGCATGATCAGTACCCCGGAGGTATCCGCCAGTTCCCCACAGCGGTTGGGATAATAGACCGATGACATCGGCTTTCCGAACAGCGCCGCGTTCAGGTATACATTATAAAAATTGATATCCATCAGGCACCCGCCGCCATATTCCGGATTGAATACATTGGGCACCTCCCCCTGCAGCACAAGGTCATAGCGGCTGGAATACTGGCTGTAATTCCCAAGCACCAGCCTGACCTTCCCCACCTTCGGCAGTTCCCTTTTCAGCACCTCCAGATTCGGCAGGAATGCGGTGGGTACGGCATCTGCCAGAAACAGACGCTTTTCCTTCGCCAGAGCCGTCAGTTCCCTTGCCTGGTCTGCTTTTGTACAGAAGGGCTTCTCGCAGATCACATGCTTTCCCGCCAGGAGCGTTTTTCTAGTCTGCTCATAATGCAGCAGGTTCGGCGACGCGATATAGACCGTATTCATCTCCTCATCCGCCAGAAATGCATCCAGATCCGTATAAACCCGGTCTGCCCCGTATTCTGCCGCAACCTGCCTTCCCTTTTCCTCCGTTCTGGAATAGACGGCGGTGAGCCGGATCCCATCTGTTACATTTACCTGATCCAGTATGGTGTGTACGATCGAACCGGAACCGATGGTTCCCAAACATAATTCTTTCATGCAGCCTTCTCCTTTCTACTCTCTGCCTCTGATGAAATAAGCTCAAAAGTTCTTAGGATCCCCGCTTGATAAGTACATTCCTTTTTTTGAAAATCATCAGACGGGTCTGTGGTCTGCTGTTCTGAGCAGTGACAATCCTTCTCTAGCTTTCCGGGCTTTCCTCGAGAATCCCGTCAATGATCTCCTTCCACGCCGCTTTATCCCTGGCTCCCACAACGGTATCCAATATCTTCCCATCCTGGCCGATAAAAAATGTCGTCGGCACCGCCGATACGCCGGAAAGCAGCCCGTCATTCAAGGACTCATTCAGCAGCAGATGCGGATAGTCTGCTTCGGTCTGTTCGATCAGCACCTCCACAAGCTCCAGTTTCTCTTCGTCCGCCCCTTCCGGCACATTGCTGACGATCCCGATCAGCTGAAAGTCCTCCTTGTCGTACTCCCGCGCAAGTTCTCCCAGCTCCGGCATCTCATTTAGACAGGGACTGCAGTAGGTTGCCCATACATTGACCATCGTGAGTCTGGATCCCGAAAAAATCTCCGACGTAACCGCGTTTCCCTCCATGTCATTTCCCTCAAAATCCGGTACTGCAGAAGAGTCCTTTTCCTCCTGCTCCGATACGCTTTCTGTATCCTGCCGCGCAGCGCCCTCTTCGCTTTCCCCCGCGTCCGTACCTCCCGCGCAGCCGCACAGCAGGCTCACTGCCAGAATACAGGACAGCAGACACTTCTTGTAATACTTCTTCATCATAATATCCTCCTCGTATAGCCTGTGACCACTCCCTCCAAGGTCAGCAGCCGGATCCTCTTATCCAGGCTGCCTGATCTGTTTTATTGTAGCAAATCTCTGATTTAGAGTCAATTTTCTTTTTCAGACAAAAGACAAAAGACTGCGGGATCCGCTTGCTCATCCCGGATCCCGCAGTCCTTTTTTTCTGTAGTTTTACGCTCATTGCGCATATGGCAGATTGATCTGGCACTCAGTATAACACCTGTTTCACCGGCACAAACTTCGCCCGGTTCATCAGCGGATGCACCAGCCGGATTGCCCCCGGCTTCGGGCATACCATCACACATGCCCCGCAGTAATAGCATTCTCCCGGATACATCACCGCCGGGTGCTCCCCTTCCTTTCCGGGCGGGAGCAGGATGTCACACTGACACACATCCGCGCACCGGCCGCAGCCGATACAGAGCTCCGGGTCATATCGAATCGGTTCGGTACTGCACGGAGACGGCTCTGCTGTAAATTCAACCTTTCTCATATCCCGCGGCCTCCCTCTCTCTGATATAATCTCCATTGCGCTTCTCATATTCTTCCCGCAGATCTCCGAAGAAGTCCAGAGGCACATCCCGGGTACATACCGCGCCGTCCTCCTGCCGGATGACGATGTGCCGCCGTTCTTCTTCCTTCTCCATCTCCGGATAATCGCCGCGCCGGAAACACAGCGGCTCTGAGCTTGCCTTCCGCTCCAGCGACGCGCGCAATACGATCTGCGCCACCGTCAGGATGTCCAGCACTTCATGGGTGCGCATCAGTTCATGTGGGTTGGACGCAAAAAGCCTTGGAACGATCTCTGTCTCAAAGCTTTTCAAAAGATCCAGCCCTTCTCTTAACAGCGTCTCGCACTTCACCCCGCCGCAGTAATTCTGCATGGCCTTGGCAATGGCCATGTTCAGTTCCTTCCATCCCATGCCCTTTTCCCGGCTTACATAAAGTGGCTGGTATAACCGCTTTTTCTCCGCTTCTATGTCCTCTCCAGGCACCTCTGAAAGCGCCTCTGTCCGGGCAGCCGCGTCCGCAGCCTTTCTTCCCGCGTAATACCCGGTAGCGCAGGCAAAGCCCGCGCAATCCGAGGCATAGAGCTGGTCGCCTGCGGCATAGATCCCCTCCAGATTTGTTTTCAGATCCCAGTCATGCATCAGTCCCCCCGGCGCGCCGAAGAACTGCCGTTCCTGCTCCAGGAAGCTGGCGGACTGCCAGCCTGTTCCATAGCTTTGGAGCATATGCTTTTTGGGGTCAAATCCCCGTTCCGTATAATTCTGAAAAATGGGGATCTTGGTTTTCGCCTCTTCTCCCACCATCATGCCCCAGATGACCCTCCGCTCCTCCTCGGGCATCCGGCTTAAGTCCGCATAAAAGGGCAGCTGATAGCCCCGCTCCATCAGAGTTTCAAAGTCCAGCGTCTCAGGGCCTCTGTATTCATATTTGGGATTGTCGATGACGCCCCCTTTCAGGAAAAATTTCTGTCCGGGCGCCGGATCATACCGCTGGGACACGGTTTTCAATTCGTTTCCGTCCCGGTCTACATAAGGGATCTCCACTCCTCTGGCATCCACCATCGTGGCCGCGTACCAGGTGTTGTGGTTGTTCCCCGCGCCGTAAGGAGGAAAGCTTCTGCCTGCCGCGGAAAATTCGGCCCGCACGGATTTTTCCATCATCGTAAATTCCATCCCGGCCCGCCAGCCCATGGCGTGTCCGCTTCCAATGCTCTGTAAGGGGCGAAATTCACACAGCCCGGTCAGATCCGGATCAAAGAGCCACACCCTTGCCGGCCTGGACATGGCAAGTACCGTAGCCTTCGCCCGGAAAATATAGAACTTCCCGGTATGCACATCCATTCCGAAAGCTCCCGCGCCCCGCCTGTTTCCCTTTTCTCCCGTCAGGATCAGGCCGGTGGCTTCCGTCCGTTCCAGGACCCGGATGCCCAGCCGCTTCATTTCCTTCGCCAGGGCGGGCTTGAAGGTGGAGCCCCAGACCCGGATAGTAAATTTGTTCTTATAATCATAGGCAAACATCAGCTTGCTCTTCTCATCCCGGAACCTGGCCCCTGCAAATTCATCTTCCGTATCCCGGATCTTCCCGCCGAATGCCTCCAGATCCAGAAGCCGGTCATATCCTTCCCGGCACTCGATATAATGGGCGATCCCATTGCTGTACCCGTCCTGCTCCCGGACATAAGCCCCGGCGATCTCCTCCGGAGTGACACCGGAGCAGGGATTGGTGCAGGCCGATTCCCAATGGTCAAAACCGGTTCCGGCGGCTCCGCTTTTCTCCACCGCCCCCTTTTCCACCAGGGTCACCGACTGCCCCTTCCTGGCCGCCGCAATGGCCGCAAAGCAGCCGGACAGGCCGCCGCCCAGGACCAGCACGTCGCTGTCGATGGTCTCCTCCTGGTCCATTTCATTTTGATAAGGCCATTTATATTCTACTTTACTCATTCAAACTCTCCTGAATCTTCCATTTCTCAGATCTCATGCGCCCTGCGGCATGCCGCAAAATGTCCTTCTCCTGCTTCCTTCAGCGGGATCTCTCCCTGCCTGCAGGCATCCACGACATAGGGGCAGCGCGCCGCAAAACGGCAGCCGGGCGCAGGATTCACCGGACTGGTAACCTCGCCCTGCAGAAGCTCTCTCTCCTTATGGCAAGATTCCACACTGGGAATCGGGATTGCCGCAAGCAGCGCCTTCGTATAGGGATGCGCCGGATTAGAGAACATTTCCTTTGCTTCCGCACGCTCCACACATTTTCCAAGGTACATAACCATGATCTCATCCGAAATATGCCGCACGGCGGAAAGGTCGTGGGTGATGAATACATAGGTCAGCCCCATTTCTTCCTGGAGATCCATCAGGAGATTGAGGATCTGGGCCTGGATCGACACGTCCAGCGCCGAAACCGGCTCATCGCATACCACAAATTCCGGCTCCAGAATGAGCGCCCTCGCGATCCCGATCCGCTGTCTCCTTCCTCCGTCCAGCTCATGGGGATAGGCTGACGCCAGGCGGCTTGCAAGCCCGACCGTATCCATCATACGGCTCACCTTTTCGTCCACCTCCGCCCTGGATCCGCAGGTTTTGTTCACCAGCAGCGGTTCGGCGATCAGCTGGCGTACATTCATACGCCCGTTCAGGCTGGCGTAAGGGTCCTGGAAGATCATCTGGATCTTCGGCCGGATCTTCTTCATTTCCTTTTTCCCCAGCTTGGAAAGCTCCGTGCCCTTGAACAAGATCTCCCCGTCCGTCAGGGGATCCAGACAGAGAAGGGTCCGGCCAAGGGTGGATTTCCCGCAGCCGGATTCCCCCACGATCCCAAGGGTCTTGCCTTTTGCTATGGAAAAGCTCACATCATCCACCGCATGAAGCATCCCCGCCGGCGTCCGGAAATATTTTTTCAGATGGTTCACCTCTATCAGATTTGATTCCATGATTCACCTCCTCACTGCCCCGCAAGATGGCAGCGGATCTGATGTCCTTCCTGCTCCCATACCGGCGGCGCCTCCTGCCGGCACTTCTGTGTACAGCGTCCGCACCGGGGCGCAAACCAGCACCCTTGCGGTTTTTCCGTGGGATCCGGCATCAGCCCTTCGATCGGCTTCAGCCTTTTGCTGTCCCCGGTCAGGCTGGGCAGGGAACGGAACAGTCCTTCCGTATACGGATGGTGCGTCTCTCCTGTAAAGATATCCCGCAGGCTGCCGTATTCCACGATCTCTCCGGCGTACATAATAGCCACCTTGTCGCAGGTCTCCGCCACCACGCCCAGGTCATGGGTGATCATGATGACGGAGGTCTTGTATTTCCTCTGCAGGTTGCAGATAATGGTCAAGATCTGGGCCTGAATGGTCACATCCAGGGCGGTGGTAGGCTCATCCGCGATCAGCAGATCCGGGTTGCAGATCAGCGCGATCGCGATCACCACCCGCTGACGCATACCGCCCGAAAACTGGTAGGGGTATTCTACCTTCCGTTCCTTCGGAATCCCTACCAGCTCCAGAGTTTCCTCCACCTTTTCCTCAATCTGTGCCTGGGACAGATTGTCCTCATTGTGGAGATATACCGCCTCTCCGATCTGCTTCCCGATGGGCAGCACCGGATTCAGCGCGGTCATGGGATCCTGGAAGATCATGGAGATCTTGCTCCCCCTGACCTTCAGCATATCTTGTTCGTTCAGCTTTAGAAGGTTCCGGTCCTGAAACCGGACCTCCCCATTTGTGACCCGTGCCGTCCGTTCCGGCAAAAGTCCCAGGATCCCAAGGGCGGTAGTTGTCTTTCCCGCCCCCGTCTCTCCTACCAGTCCCAATGTCTCACCGGCATCCAGCGAAAAGCTGATCCCATTGACCGCATACACCGTCTCCAGGTCCGTTTCATATTGAATGGCAAGATTTTTCACATCTAACACTGTCTTTTTCATTGCTGTTCTCCTTCATCAAGAAAGCGCATAGGGATTTCAGTCCTTCAGCTTTGGATCCAGCGCGTCGGTCAGTCCGTCTCCCACCAGGTTAAAGGACAGGGAGCTTAAAATAATAAACAGCCCCGGAAACACCAGCAGGTAGGGCGAGGTAAAGATATAGGTCTGCGCCGCGGACAAAAGCGCCCCCCATTCCGGAGACGGCGGCTGAATGCCCATACCGATGAAGCTTAAGCCTGCCGCGGACAGGATCATATCGGAGATCGCCATCGTCGTATTGACAATGATGGGCCCCATGGCGTTGGGCAGCACATACCGGAAAATGATCCTGGCGTTGGATGCCCCGTAGGACCGGGCCACCTCCACATAGTCCTGCTCCGCCACCGTCAGCACCACCGACCGGATGAGCCGGACATTGCCCGGAATGCAGGAAATGGTAATGGCAACAATCAGATTGCGCACACTGGTACCAAGCGCGGCCACTACAGCCAGGGACAAAAGGATCGGCGGAACGCACATGAACACATCCACGATCCGGCAGATCACGTTGTCCACCATGCCTCCGAAATATCCGGCGCTGGCCCCCAGTACCGCGCCTGCGGCCAGCGCCATCAGGCTGGTTGCCACGCCGATAAACAGGGAATACCTGGAGCCGTGCACCACCCTGGCAAAGAGATCTCTGCCAAATTCATCGGTGCCGAAGAAATGCGCCGCCGAGGGTCCCTGCAGACGGTCCGCCCCGGCCTGCTCCACACATCTGGCGTAAGGTACGATCAGGTCAGCAAACAATGCCATGCCCACCAAAAGTACCAGGATGAGCAGCCCTGCAACGGCGGATTTATTTTTCCGAAAGCGGCGCCAGAATTCCGCAAACTGTTCTCTTGTTCTGGAATGACTGTTATTCACGGCGCTTCCCTCCATTCTGATATTTTGCCTTGATCCTGGGATCGATAAAGGCATACAGCACGTCCACGATCAGAATGATGAGGCTGAACAGGACCGCCAGAAATAACGTCGCTCCCATCACCACCGGAATATCCTTCTGCCGGATTGCCGTGGTGATCAGCGTCCCCATGCCCGGCATGGCAAATACGGTCTCTGCGATAATCGCTCCTCCTAAGGACGCGCCGAAGCTGGTTCCCAGGGTGGTGACTACCGGAAGCAGCGCGTTTCTCAGGGCGTGCTTCCAGATGATCCGCTTCTGGGAGGCCCCCTTCGCCCGGGCCGTGCGGATGTATTCCTGGCGCACGGTCTCCAGCATGGCGGAACGGGTCAGACGCAGAAGCCCTGCCGCCGAGGTCATGCAGACCGTGATGGACGGCAGGATAAGCGCTTTCAGGCTGCCCGCCCCGTAGGACGGCAGGATCCCTAACTTCATGGAAAACAGAAGCATCAGCATCAGCCCCAGCCAGAAGCCCGGGATCGAAGCAAAGATCAGGGCCACCACCACCAGCGTCTGGTCCAGCGCCGTGTACTGCCTGACCGCGGACAGGATACCGAGGGAGATCCCGATTACCGAAGCCGCGGACATGGAGATCAGTGTCAGCAGAAATGTATTCGGAAAACGTGCCATAATATCATGGATGACCGGCTGCCTGCTCTGGTAGGAATTGCCCAGGTCAAAGTGCAGTACCACATCGCCGATATAATTGAAAAACCGGATAAAAAATGGTTTGTCATAGCCAAATTCCGCATTCAGCGCGGCAATATCCTCCGGCTTCGCCGTGATCCCCAGGATGATCGAGCCCGGATCCCCCGGTGTCAACGAGAGGATGGTAAACACAAGAAATGCCACTCCCAGAAGAACAGGGATCATGTATAACAGGCGTTTGGCAACATATTTATACATAGAATGAACAGCCTCCTTATTTCCAGCTGAAATTGTAGATTGAGTAAATCCCTTCATACGGGAATTCCTGGCAGTCCAGGCCGCTGTTGTGGGCATAGAGCGTCAGCGGATTGCACAGAACCGCATAGATCGCTTCGTCCTGCGCCTTGGTCAGGATCTGGTCAAAAATCTCCGCCCTTGCGTCTGTGTCCGCCTCGGTCCGCGCCTGTGAGAACAGGCTGTCCATCTCCTCATCAGAGTACCGAGCATTGTTCGCCGTGCCGATGTAGTCCGTGGTAAATGCCATTTCCAGCTGCTGGGAATCTCCGTCCAGAGTCATTTCCAGAGCCGTGATGTCGTAGTTTCCGCTGGTCAGGTCATCGATGTACGCATTAAATTCTTTGACGTCAATGGTCACGTCCAGTCCCACTGCTTTCAGATCGTTCTGGATCACCGTTGCGATGTTGGAATATTTTTCCGCAACCAGGATCGTCCCCAGGTCATAAGGCGTTGTGATGCCCGCTTCCTTCAAAAGCTTCTTCGCCTGCTCCGGGTCGTATGTATACTGGGGCTGGTCCTCGGAATATCCGAACCGGTCTTTGGAGCAGATGTTGGAATTGACCTCTGCCTCGTCATCATAGCAGACCGCAACTACATTTTCCCGGTTCACCGCGTAATTGATGGCCTGGCGCACCTTCACGTCATCGAAGGGAGCCTTTTCCGTATTCATGGACACATAGGTAAATCCGGAATTGCCCACCTCTTCCACCTGGATCGCGTCATCGCCTGAGAGCTGCGCAATGGTGGAGGATTCAATAGTGGCAAAATCAATCTCCCCGGTCTTCAGCGCAACGGCTGTGGTCGACTGGTCCGGGATCACCTCAAAGGTCACGTTCTTGATCGCCGCCTCGCCTCTGTAATAACCGTCATAGGCTTCCAGAGTCACCTTGCTGCCCTTTTCTCTTCCTACATATTTATAAGGTCCGCTTCCCACCGGCTGATTTACAAAGTCATCCTCCGACTTCTCATAATACGCCTTCGAAGCAATGGATACCTGGCAGACTCCCAGCAGGAACGGAGAATAGGGTGCGTCCAGATGGCAGATCACCGTCGTGTCGTCCGGCGTCTCCACACTCTCCAGGCCGATCACCTGGGCTCCCTGGTATTCCGAAGCCATATAAAGCTCCAGAGAAAACTTTACATCGGCGGAGGTCAGCGCCATTCCGTCGTGGAAGGTCACGTCATCCCGCAGCTTGAACGTATAATCCATGCCGTCCTCGCTGATCTCATAGTCCTCGGCAATCCTTGGCTCCGGATCGTGCGCTCCGTCCGGATTCATGAACATCAGCGGATCATAAATCTGGCTTAAAATGGTGTGCTCCACCGTAGTACTGAAATCCGACGGGTGAAGGGTATCCACGTCCACATCTGTGGCAATGGTAATGGAATCCTTCCCCGCGGAGTCTGCTCCCGCGTCCTCCCCTGTGCCGGAACCGCCGCCGGACTGTCCCTGAGACTGCCCGCCGGAGCCGCCGCATCCCACCAACGCCGCGGCCAACACAGCCGCCAGCAGCATCACTGTTTTCTTTTTCATTTCATTCATCCTCCTCTTTTCCTACTGTGCTTCTCTTGGTCAAAACGGAAACTCATACTGTGAAAATGCGTTAATCAGATCAATGCCTGCTTCAATATCTTTTTTCGATACCACGGCGCTCTGGCTGTGGGGATATCTTGTCACCACAACGATACCGCCCGCTCGGACGCCCACCCCGGACAGGTTCATACTGGACGCGTCCGTGCCGCCCTTGTCAATGACCTCCCTCTGGCAGGGAATCTGGTGTTCTTCGCAGCATGCCAGCATCGCCTGTACCACATCCTCATCGCAGACCACCGACGGATCGCAGATCTTGATCCCGATCCCGCCGTCCACCTCGTTGCTTCCTTCCAGATCACAGGGATAATCATGGGCCGGGGAGATATCCACCGCCACCCCGATATCCGGCCGGATCCTTTCTGCTGCCGGCTTGGAACCTCTGCATCCAAGCTCTTCCTGTACGCAGAATACATAGTAAATGTCATTGGGCCCGCCCTGATGTTCCTTCAATGCCTGCAGAAGCTGGTAACAGCCGATCCGGTTGTCCAGGCTCTTGGAACAGATCCGGTCATTTTTCAGGGACAGATATTCCCCCATATATCCGCACGGATCTCCGATGTTCACGTACTGCAGCGCGTCTTCCTTCGATGTCGCGCCGATATCTATATACAGCTTTCCCGAGTTATTGGCCGCCTCTTCGATGGTTCCCTGACAGCTCACCACCCCGGTCATCCCGTTTCGGAACCGTACCCGGCTGTTGTAGGCAGATCCGGTCCAGTTCCAGCCCAGGCTGCAGACCCGCAGCCTCCCGTCCGATTCAATCTTCTTTACCATGAACCCGATCTCATCCATATGCGCGGCAAACATGATCCGTTTCCCCTTGCCGCCGCCTGTACCCTTTTTCCGCACGATCAGGTTCCCCACCGCGTCCTTGATGATCTCATCCGCATAAGGGGCCGCTTCCTTTTCAATGAAGGCGGCGACCTCCTTCTCATACCCGGAGACACCCCAGAGCTGGGTCAGTTGTTTTAACAGATTCTCATCCCTCAAATTGATGAACCTCCTTTTTTCTTAACTTCCGATTTTATGGCATTCTGCTATCATACTTTTTCACATTAAAGCCTTGCATTGTTAAAGTTTATCATTTCCAGAGTATTTTTGCAATATGTATTTTGCAAAATGCAAAATTTTTAGTTACTATTCGCAGTTTTTATCTGACTGGAATCAGTCACTTCACCCACATAAGCAAAAAATCATGATGCGAAGCATCGGCAGACGGCTTTGCCGACTGTTTTTGCGCATGTGAGTGAAATGACTGTGAATAGTAACACTGTAACAGCTGTAATGCAGTAACATGATTTTTTCGTATTGACAATTTTATGATGTATTGTAATAATTGAAGTATAAAACTGCTGAACAGATCCTGACCGAAACAAAAACGCAGAAGGAAGTGTACTCTATGACTTTAAATAAATCCACTCTCTCCGAACAAATCTACCAGATTCTCCGCTCAGATATCCTGAGCCAGCGAATCCCTCTGGGGACGAGGCTGACCCTCAAAAATCTGAAGGAGCAGTTCGGGGTCAGCTCCACTCCCATCCGTGAGGCGCTCACCCGGCTCACGGAAGAAGGGCTGGTCAATCATTATTCGAATATCGGGGTAACTGTGATCTCCCTGACGGAAAAAGACCTGACAGAGCTGTATCAGTTTATGGGGGATTTGGACCGCCTGGCAATCCTGTATTCCGCGGAGCATCCGGCCCAGGAGCAGATCTGCCGGGAACTGGGAGGGGTACTCTCTGTTACAAATGCCATTGAATCGAAGGACGCCCTGCTGCCGGAGGATATCCCGGAATGGATCGAGCATTCCGACCGCTTTCATCTTATATTCTACGACTACTGCAGGAATCAGAGACTGGCCCTGGCAGCCGAAAAATTGAGAAGCCAGCTTACGATCTTTTCCAATGTTTATGAAACGGAGCCGCAGCCCCAGAGACAGATCAACCAGATGCACTCCCGGATCTGGGACGCGTACCGGAGGAAGGCTTATGCCCAGGCCGGGGATCTGATGAAGCAGCATCTTGAGGATTCCTTGATTTACGCAAAGCAATGCTTGGTGAACTGATTGCATGACACCGCATCTTTCTCGGCCGGATGCCTTGCAGCAGGGCGCAAGGCACCGTGAGCAGTAACGAAAATATTTCCAACTGTACGGTTGGATGCTCTAAAGAGCCTCCAACCTACTCATCCATTCATACATCATCGAAATCCTAATTGAACAATCAGTCCCCTTTTTATACTTCAAGCCCCTGCTCCTGTTCATATTGAAAACATGCCTCGCGCACCCATTGGCTGGCAGAAGCCGGATTGTCCGCAAAGGATGTCAGCGCCGTCAGGAAAAATGCCATTTCCTGTTGATTCTTTCCCCACGCCTCTTCGAGAAAGGATAAGGCCGCCTCCAGCATAGACTTTACCTGGGCGTTCTGCTTCTCATGCTGCCTGACCTCCCGGCCGAACTGCTTCTTTATCTTATCAAGATCCTTATGCGGCGCTCCTGTATCCGGATTTTTTTTATACTCAGCCAGCGTCCGTATGGCCGCAAGGTACTCTTCCCTCTCTCTTGCCGTTATACTGTTGGCCGCGGCGCGTTCCCGAAGCCGCTCCCGAAGCCGGTCCGTCTGTTCCTGCAGCAGCAGGGATACCGGAAGTCGGTCCTCTTTGACTCCTTTTTTCATACTGCCAAGCGCCCTCTCCACCATCTGCAGGCTGCTCTCCCGGCTGGCTGACTTTCGAAATCCTTCCCCCAACATTTCCAGGATCAGGCCCAGGATAGAATACCGCTCATCCCTCTCCGCCCTCTGCGACTTTTCGATCAGCTCCTGACCTGCCTTGCCCGACAGAATATCCGCAATCCGGTAATCTGCTTTGCATTTCCGATATAGGCCATAGGAAATCCCGAATTCCTCTGCGATCTCCTCATCTGTAATATACTGTCCGGTCAGCCTCCCGGTGATCTCAAAACCCTTCTCCTCATACAGCCGCGTCGCCGTCGATAAGTCCTCCCATCCCCGGGCCGTCACGTACCGCATCCCTTCCTCCATGGAACGGACGGAATAAAACCACTGCGGATGCGTCTCCAGAAACATGATTACAGCGGCATGGATGCCCTGCTGAAAAGCGTATTGCTTCCAAATCGAAATGTCTTCCGTAATATCCATCCGTTTCAGACGGTCCATGACGGCCATGTCAAATTCTTTTACCGATCTGCTGTACTCCGGCCGGCTGCCTGCCGTGACCACGACCCAGCCCTCCGGCACCTGCCGATTGCCCAGGGTCTTGTACCGCAGGAACTGGCGCACCGCCGGCTCCAGCGTCTCCGGGGCGCAGTTGATCTCATCCAAAAAAAGAATCCCTTCCTTTTTTCCGGAATCCTCCATCACACGATATACGGCGGCAATGATCTCGCTTATCGTGTATTCGGAAACACAGATCTGCGTCCCGTCATGATCCCGGGCTTTGATCACAGGACGTCCCTGCGCGCTCTGCCGCGTATGGTGGCGCATGGAACCGGAAACAAGAGCGAGATCCAGCTCCGACGCGATCTGCTGTATGACTGCGGTCTTTCCGATCCCGGGGGCGCCTGTCATAAAGATGGGGCGCTGCCTGGAGACGGGAATCGTATACTCTCCAAATTCATTTTTATCCAGATACATCTCAACCGTTCTTATAATCTCACCCTTCGCTTCTCTGATGTTCATGATTTGCCTCCTTACCATTGATTTGTTTTCGCGCAGACAGAATCGCATCTGTTATGATTCGCCATGCCTTGTCCTTTCCGCAAGGCGTCCGGCCGGTAAAGCAGCGGCCTCAGTCCTCCCAAAGTGTTCTCCCCCGCCTTTCATATACTGTGCGGCAGATTGATCAGGCGCACAGTATGTATATCAATAAATATACTATATTATACTAAACAAACCAGTTGTTTTCAACCTTAAAATATAATAAACTATATTTATCAATATATAGAGGAACGGATATGGAGCATTATAATTTAGATCAGTATAATTTTGAAAAAATCGGAATGGAATTAAAGCGTTTGAGAACGGAGCATTCTTACACTCAGGAACAGATCGCGGGGGATCTGGGCTGCACGGTGTCCTTTGTCAGCAATATTGAAAACAACCGCGCAAAGCTGAACCTGCGCGTCCTGATGTATTATGCCAGGCTATGCAATGTCACGGTAGATTCTATTTTAAATGCGGGACAGGAGGAAGAAAAGCAGCAGGATATTTCCAGCGCCCGGGACGCCGAGGCGCTCAATATCCTGCATCAGTTCCCGCCTGAAAAGCAGGAGAAGATCATCCAGGTTTTGAAATATATCAAAGAGCAGTGTGTTTGACATTCTCGAAAATCAAAACTTGTTGACAGACAACACTAAAATTAGCCAAAAAGGGAGGTTATGTGTCACACTGGTGGCTCTTTCCTCTCTTTTATTTTCTATAAGGAGATACATATGCAAACTTACACGGTTGAGGAAGCACGAAGGATTGCCATGAATTGTGCCAAGCAGTATGATAAAAATCTAAATAATCAAAAATATATAATCATGCTCCGCCGCAGTACTTCGTCAGAAGGCATTCCTCACACTTTGGATTCCGCGCCGTACAGATGCTCCTGCCAAATGTGATGATCTGGATATTGTACAGGATCCAGTGGTCCTTCGGCAGTTCTTTCATCAAATCCTGCTCAATCTTTTCCGGTTCGGAATTTTTCGTCAGCCCGATTCGGTTGGAGATCCGCTTCACATGCGTGTCTACCACCACACTCGGGTCATGATAAATGTTTCCCCGGATCACATTTGCCGTCTTACGCCCTACTCCGGCCAGGGAGGTCAGATCCTCCAGGCTCCGCGGCACTTCCCCGCCGAACCGGTCCTGGAGCGCGCGCATACAGGCAATGATATTTTTTGCCTTGTTGTGATAAAAGCCCGTGGGCTTGATGTCCTGTTCCAGCTCTGCCAGGTCTGCCTTTGCAAATGCCTCCACGGAGGTGTATTTCCGGAACAAATCCTGTGTCACGATATTGACGCGCGCATCCGTACACTGGGCGCTCAGCATCGTAGCGATCAGAAGCTGCCAGGGTGTCTCATAATTCAGGTAGCAGACATACTCCGTGCCGTACTGTTGATCCAGAATTTCCAAAATTTCTTTCGTACGCTTTTTCATCTGGTGATCCTTTCTTATCTATATACCGTTATATGTTTTCGTTCGGATAGCGCAGTAAATGCGCTGTCCTGTGCTGAGTATACTCACGGCCGATGAAATCTGCCGTGAGTATCGCGCCAGTCGCAGCCGCAAAGCGGCATAATTCCTTATGCGACTGTGCGCATCGCATTATACTGTGCGGCAGATTTATCTGACGCTCAGTGTAATTACTGCATATCGCTCCATAACCTGCTCCCTGCTTCGGATTCCGCCTGTCGCTCCCATCCTTTCAATGCAGATGGAAGCCCCCGCATTTGCAAAACTTCCGCATTCCGGCAGTGTCTTCCCGCGGCTTAGCGCATCCAGGAAGCAGGCTGTAAAGGTATCCCCCGCGCCGGTCGTATCCAGACAGCGTGCATGGGGATAGGCCGGGATCCAATACCGCTCTGCTTCTGTTTTGATAAAGCTCCCCCTCGCCCCGGCCTTCAGAACGACACATCCCACCCCATATGCGAGAAATGCGTCCGCGATCTCATCCTCGTCATATAAGCCGGTCAGAAGGCTTGCCTCCTCATAATTGGGGAAAATATAGTCCAGCAGCGGCAGGCTGCTTTTCATGTCTTCCAATGTCTCGCCGTTCTTCCGTTTGGTCATGTCCGCGCAGAGGATCAGGCCATTTGCCTTTGCCCTGGAAAATAATCCGGCCAGGGCAGCATCATCGAATGCCGGAAAGACAAAGATGCTGGCAAAGCAAAGATATCGTCCTCCCGCCAGAGCCTCATCGGAGATATCCGCCGGATCGAGCTTCCGCAGGCTTCCATTCCGGGACGTAATAAAATGCCGTTCCCCGGAAGCATCCACCAGAACAAGGTTCACTCCTGTTTCCAGAGAAGCTTCCGCCTGCAAAAAAGACGTATCCATCCCGGCATTCCTGCAAAACTCCTGGATATAATTTCCGGCGTAATCTGTGCCGATCTTGCTGACAAGCCGGACAGAGGCGCCGAGCGCGGCAAGCACCGCGGCCTCATTCAGAGCGTCTCCTCCGGTATGCATGGCTGTATGATCGGCAGACACTGAACCGGTCTCAAATACGTCTGCCGAAACCGGCTGCGCGAGCACATCCAGGATGGACGCGCCTATGATAATGAAATCCGTTTTATGAATCATGGTATTGTTCTCCCCGTTTCCATGCCTAAGATGAAATTATTCGTTTGTTTCCTTCATCCACCTTGCAGGCCAAAATATCCGCTGATTTGCAGCCTTGCTTTAAAGTAATCGGACTTCTGTACTCATGCGCAAATATACCGTATTGACCGGGGCGCAGTTTTAATGCTTCATTATACAAATGCAGTGCGGAATCGGTAAATAAATCAAATTGAAATCCTGATGTCGGATCACCGATTATCTCCTTGACCATACTTTTTCCGGCGGATTGATTTATGAATTCATAAACAAACACTTTTCTGGGGTCTATTAAGTCTTCATTTTCCAACCCCATTTTTTTATCCTGTCACTGTCTTTGTTTTGAGCAATATACTCTGATAAAATATACAGATTATTTACTTTGAACGCAAATGTATCACTATGCGTACTCAAAATCAATTTCATTCCCTTATTACTGAGTCTGTTCAAAAACTTCACAAACTCTAATTGTTTTTTTCCGTAACAGACATTTCCTGTAATTATTCCACCCCCAACGCAGCCAGTGCATCGCAAAGGCGCCGCCATTCCTCCAGCAGTTCTTCCCGTTTTTTTTGTCCTGCCCTAGTAATGCGGTAATATTTTCTTGTGGGGCCCTCAGAGGTCTCTCCCTCATACTGCTCCGTGCAGCCTTCCCTGCACAATCCCCGGAGCAGCGCATAAATGCCGCTCTCCTGTGTACCGGGAAAGCTCTCGTGAATCCGGCGCAGGATCTCATATCCGTACAGGTCCTCGACGGACAGGACATGCAGCAGGCACAGCTCGATCAAATCCTTTTTTAACATAGGGATACCCCCGCTCCGGCCAGGCCCGCAAGGCCGATGGCGCTTAAGCTGACGGCGCGGGAAACCCACCAGCCCGAGGACAACGAGCCAAGGTCCATACTGACCAGATTCGCAATGACCAAAACGCATTCCACCAGGACCATAAGCCCCATAATATACAGGGCGCGCCAGCGGCGGTCTGACATCCGGGCCTTGACCAGGCCGAACAAGCCGGTCACTGCCGCGGCAGTGCCGGAGATTCCCATGGTCCAATATGCAATCCTGCCGTACCATGCCGGCGGCAAAAGCTCCCAGATTCCCGTGATCAGCCCTGCCAGTACGGCAGCGGCGGCAGCCATGATCAACAGCAGGATGGACAGCATCAGACAAAGCCCTTTGGGAAAAGGAGCTCTTGCTGTCTCTTTCCGTTGCGGCCGAAAACAGATCAGGGCAATCGCCGTCCCTGCGGCAAGCAGGATGGACAGCAGCCCCAGCGGGTATTGGTTGAATCTTGCCCGCAGCAGCAGGTATTCGGGCAGCAGCAAGCAGAAAGCCATCAGGCCAAATGCCGCCAGCCAGCGGCGGTACACCTTCGGCTCTGTGAGAAGGCGGGCGGCTTCCAGCGGCTCACCCAAATCCTGTATCCATGCATCGTCATTTCCTGGCAGGCGCTCGGAAAACAGTGCTTCATAGTCTGCCAGCACTTCGTCTGCCTCCGGTTTCGGCAATCGCCACCGAACAAAATTCCTCTTTTTCATTTCCCTGATCCATAAATGCTTCCCAATCTGACACAGCCAGACGAACAGGCTGCATTCCTCCCGGAAGCTGTCAATATATTTTAACGCCTGGCAGAATACCTCCTGCGTGAGTTCCTCCGCAAGATCGTCCTTCTGGCACAGATAGAATATATTGTGTGTGACTTTAGGCGAAAGACAAAAGCAGAAACAGCAGCATAAGCACAACCGCATAACAAAACACAGGGGCGGCGGGAAGTATAAATGATCCCGCCGCCCCTTATCAGAATCCCTGTATCATTTTTTCAAACGCATGATATGCCCGCCATAAATAATTCATAAAAGTCATCTTCTCCGGCCAGCATCGGGGAATTTTCTCCGCCGCCGTTGGTGCTGCGCTTCATTGCGGCGTGAAATTCCTCTCCGGCACAGATCAGGTCCATCTCGTAGATTTCATATCCCAGCTCCCAGCATACCCCGCAAAATGCGGTAAGCGGCTCCTTTGCCTGCCTGGTATCCAAAAACCTGTTCCTGACCTCCGGGTCACGCAGCGCCTGATTCTGCAGTTCATCCAAAATCGTCACAACATCCATTCTCTCTGCCCCCGTTTTCTCAATTTTCCTCCTGCATATGTGTTACGTGTATACACATGAACGGTAAAATCTGCCACCCCGCCAAAGCATATTCCACAACACACGGATATATTTCGGTAAAGTTTCTCGCCCATAAGTATAATTTATTGTTTCACGAAAAGAAATGCTTGTCAAGTGGAGTGCCAACCGCCATTGACATTTTTTTCCATTATCAAGTATAATAGGTATTGCGCTGAAGCGCAAGCAGGTCACCAATTTTCTACCGAAAATTGGTGACAAATTATAATAGATTGTAAGCACGGCACACAAAACGATAGTCACAGGACACATTCCTGATCAGGCATGCCCTGTAACAAATCGAAAACTACAAGCGTACAGCATGACAGCCTGCAGCAGAAATTCTATCCATCATGAGGTACATACAAATGAAAAAGAGCATACATCTGCTGAATCAATCTCTATCTGCAAAAATCAGGCGCACTTGTGAAGGAGATTTCTTTTGCTCCATGCTCCTGCATAGGAATCGGAAACGGATCCTGCGGACAACTGCCGCACTTCTCTTCACCGGCCTCCTGTCTGTTTTCGGATTGACGTCAGGCTCTCTGCGGAATGTTGCGGAGGCTGCGGTTCCGACTCCGAAATTCACAGAGCCTTCTGTTTCCTCCCAGGACTTTTCCTATATGGCGGCCACAGAAGCACAGGATTCTCATTCCGGCAATGCTTTGGAAGGATCCTCTGCAGAATACGCCCTGTCGGCAATGTCGTCTTCTGCTGATTCTGAATCCATCTACGAGGATGGCAGCATGGCATGGACTCTGTCAGAGACAGCCGCGCCGGAAATGCAGACACCGGATCTGGATTTCCTGCTGTCCGTTGTCAGCAAAATTCCCGGCGGCGAGGAGTTCTCCTGTTCCCAAACGGAGCTCCTGTTCTCACCTCCGGCGGAAACAATTCGGGACATCCTCGATGCGTTTGAGGAAGAAGGCCGCAGGATCGGGTTTGTATTGCTGGATCTCCATTCCGGGAATTATGTCAGCTTTGATCCGGATTACAGCTTTTACAGCGCAAGCACCATGAAGGGGCCTTATGTCGCGGCGCTCAATAAATTCAGCCCGGAGGTGGTTGATGAATATACGGAATCTCTGATGGAAAATACGATCGGCTGGTCCAGCAATGAAGATTATGAAACTCTGCATTACTTATATGGAAATGATGTGATGTACGATATGACGGAATATACCTCCGTTTCCGATTCGATCGTTGATGATTACAACTGGTATCCTTACCTGACTCCAAAAGAGCTGACGCAGCTTTGGATCGGGACTTATTTTTACTTTTTTGAAGATACGAATGAAAATTCAAACTGGTGCCGAAGCCTTTACACCGACACCGCGGAATCCTTTATCGGATCGGCCCTGGGGGAGGGCCATACGGTGTATACAAAGGCCGGCTGGTATTCTGACTGGGAGGATATCGCCCGTAATGACACCGGGATCATTCGGGCGGGCGGCCATGACTGGATCCTTACGATCATGTCGGATGCCTTTGAGTCCTATGACGAACTGGAAGCACTGGCCGCCGCACTGGATGAAGTCCGCAAGCTTATGCCTTACGGCGAACTGGAGATTGCGGAGGCCGCGGACTTTTCAAAACCATAATGCTGTACATAATCATGGCACCCTACGGTCAGACCGTCCGCTCCTTCACCTGGCTCCTCACGTCCAGCAGGCCGGATTTTAACAGCACCGGACGAAGTACGTTGTAGAGAAACGCCACAAGAATGGTCGATACCACCGCATTGACAAATGTGGTCGCCGTGCTCCATTTTGCCAGCACCTCCGCCATCTGCTGGGGCTGCCCCAGGACGTACTGCTTATAAAAATATCCCACCAGCGGGTCTGCGATCACGTTAAATCCAAGACCCGCCACCGAAGCGATCACGCTCCAGCGGAAAATGTATTTTTTATCCGTGCTTTCGTTGATCTTCGCCGCTCTGTGGGCCACCAGGCCGACGATCAGCCCGATGCAGAGCTTTAAGACAAAGGTCTTTGGCGCGCCCAAAATGTAGACTGGATCCATGATATCCGCAATCGTCATACCCACCGCGCCGGCCAGCCCTCCGTAAACTCCTCCCAGCAGCAAAGCCGCCAGTACGCAGAAGGCATTCCCGATGTGAATGGACGTCGCGTCGCCGCCCGGCATGGGGATCTTGATCTGCAGGAAGGTAAAGGATACGAAGCAGAGCGCCGCCATCAACGCAGTCTGAGCGAGTTTCAAAATGGTCTGATTTCTCTTTTCCATGATAGATAACCTCTTTTCTTCTTCATCTCGTAACTATTTATTTTTGAATTCTTTCCTATCCTATCACTATGGTGACCACATGAAAATGACCATTTTTGTTATTTTTATACAGGCCAGTTCGGATCAATCCTCCTTCATCCCCTTAAGCAGGTCCAGGTCTGACTGCCGTACCTTGATATTGCTTTCGAACTTCTCGCCTTCCGGCGTTTCCACGGTGATTGCGATCACAGTCCCCTCCCGGATGCCTGCCGCCTCCACCGCCTTGATAAATGGCAGTACTTTGGGGTGTGTATCGTTAAACTGCTTCCATGCCATCTGCATTTTAAATAACTTTTTCGGATTCATGGCCATTGTTCTCTCCCCTTTCTAAAAAACATTGTGTCTGTTTAAAAACTGTCTTAAAAAATGTGTCTATCCTGCGGCAGTTCTACAAGTCAAGATGTGTCACTTATTTTTCTGCAACTCCTTAGCGTCAGGGAAATCAGCCGGACAGCTTCGCGCTGCAAGCATTTCCCGCGCCAGCTCCTTCGCCCTGCAAAATTCCGCATCCTCCGGATTCACCTGCAGCACGTAATTGATTTTTCCCAGAAGCTGCCGCAGATAGCGCACGCAGGCTCCTTCCATTTCCCGGGAAATTTCCTTCGTCCCTTCCTCTCCCCTGCATCTCTGCAAATGAGATTCCACACCGAATTTGCCGCAGTAGTAAACCTCTGCCCGCAGCTTTCTCCGGTATTCACGGCTGACCTGGGGCTTTTCATTGACGACGATGCCTGTCACCGTCTGCCGCTGATGCGCCTTCTGCAGCCGGGTCTTTGTTTCATTCAGTTCAAATCCATACGCCGCCAAAAATCCCCGCGCCTTATTTTTGACCTCCCGCCTGTCAAATTCCCCGGAAAAGGTCATGTCGTCGCAGTATCTTGTATACCGGATTCCCCGCTCCCGGCACCACGCCCCCATATATTCGTCAAAGGGCCTCATGACCAGGTTGGAAATGGCCGGAGAGGTGGGCGCCCCCTGCGGCAGCGAATCCCGGCAGCAGCATAAGTTTGCCAGCATCGTGCGGATCGGGGGCGGATAATACACAGCTGGAAACGCATTTCGGTAAACCTGAAAATAGGTGATGCTGTCAAAAAAGTTCCGGATATCCAGCTTCAAGATCTCCTTTGCGCCCACATGGGGCTTTGCGTTTTCCGTAACGGCGGTTCCGGGCTTATATGCCGCGGCATAATCCGAAACCGGAAAATCCGCCAGTACATGGCGGAGGATATTTTTCTGGATCCGGCACAGCAGATGATCCGGAACCAGAAGCTTTCGCGTGCCTCCGCCCCTCTTTGGAACGGATGCCGGATGATAGTGCCGCTCCGGATGGTTGCTGACCGCATACAGGCAGGAAAAATATTTTTCCTCTTCGACGCGCACGCCGTCCAGAAGATGAAGGGAACGGAGTACGGCATGAACCTGCTCCGAAGTACAATATTTCCATAAGTCCTTACCCTTCATTCTCATGCACTTCCTTTCGAATGTGAAATTTTATCCACCTGCACAGTTGCAATCCAAAATCTCAGTTTTTTGCAACAAAACTGAGATTTTGGATTCGCAGCCGTACAGGTGGAATTTTATACTGAGCGCGGGAGAAATCTGCCATTCAGTATATTATCCCGCAGGAGCAATACAAAAAATGGATTCCATAGGATGCGCAGGTGTACCAAGGCTATGCCGGAAAAGCACACGGAAGTGTGCGGAAGTACATCGGAGCATCCGGAGGTCTTATGTCCCCGGTGCTCCATCCGGTGAAAGACAGAAGAACTGCCGCAGACAGATTTTTTGCATACGATGGTTCTGTATGAAAAAATACCGCAGGCATTTCCATATATGGTCTGTCCGGATGGAGCGCTGATGATTGTTTCCCGGACGGCGACTCGCCGCCCTGCCGTTTTGGAGCCGTACAAAAAACTCTGCATACAGCCCCTGATCCTTTCTTTCGGATAAAAACGGATATGCTATTGCTTCTGCAGGATAAGCTCTACGATTCACAGCGATTTCACATACCCGCGCGCAGAATCGTAAACCGGGCGCCAGATAAAGAGGCCGCTCCGTCTGACTATTTTAAGATCACCTTCCGGAAGTTCTTCTTTCCTTTTTTCAGGACCAGTCCCTCTCCGGAGAGCTTTTCCTTTCCGAATACGGCCTGGATATCCGACACCTTCTCGCCGTCCACAGCCACGCCGCCCTGCTGTACGGCGCGCCGTGCCTCTGCCTTGGATGGCACCAGGCCGCTCTTTACCAGCATGGAAAGGATGTCGATGCCGCCCTCCGTCAGATCCTCCTCTGTCAGCTCCGCAGTGGGCATATCCGCCGCATTTCCCTGGCTGAACAGCGCCCTTGCGCTCTCCTGGGCGCGCTTCGCTTCCTCTTCTCCGTGAACCATATTGGTCAGCTCATACGCCAGGATCTCCTTGGCCTGGTTCAGCTGGCTTCCTTCCCATGCGTCCATCTCATCGATCTGCTCCAGCGGCAGGAAGGTCAGCATGCGGATACATTTCAGCACATCCGCGTCTCCTACATTTCTCCAGTACTGGTAAAAATCAAAGGGAGAGGTCTTCTCCGGATCCAGCCAGACCGCGCCGGACTGGGTCTTGCCCATCTTCTTGCCCTCGGAATTGAGCAGCAGTGTGATGGTCATGGCGCTGGCGTCCTTGCCCAGCTTCCGGCGGATCAGCTCGGTTCCCGCCAGCATATTGCTCCACTGGTCGTCCCCGCCGAACTGCAGGTTACAGCCGTATTTCTGGAACAATGCGTAGAAATCATATGCCTGCATGATCATGTAGTTAAATTCCAGGAAGCTTAATCCTTTCTCCATTCTCTGTTTGTAGCATTCCGCCGTCAGCATGCGGTTCACGCTGAAATGCGCTCCTACCTCCCGCAGCACTTCAATATAATTCAGATCCAGCAGCCAGTCCGCGTTATTTACCATCATGGCCTTGCCTTCGGAAAAATCAATGAACCTGCTCATCTGCTTTTTAAAGCAGTCGCAGTTGTGCTGGATCGTCTCCTGTGTCATCATCTGGCGCATATCCGATCTTCCCGACGGATCCCCGATCATCCCCGTACCGCCGCCGATCAGCGCGATGGGACGGTTGCCCGCCATCTGCAGCCGCTTCATCAGGCACAGCGCCATGAAATGCCCCACATGCAGGCTGTCCGCCGTGGGGTCAAAGCCAATATAAAACGTGGCTTTTCCGTTGTTGATCAGATCTGAGATCAGTTCCTCGTCCGTTACCTGGGCGATCAGGCCCCTGGCTTTCAGTTCATCATAAAGCTTCATGATTGTTCTTCTCCTTCTTCTGAAAATGCTTTGCCTGTACGGCTGTGATACGGAAAGACTGTCAGCTTTTCCGCATACGATCCAAAGAGGATCCAGCCGGTTTACAAGGCGAAAAAAGAGCCCTCCTATCCGAAAAGGACGAGGGCTCTTACGCTCGTGGTACCACCTTTATTCACAGGCAACTCCCATTGCCTGTCTCTGTGAGTCGATCTGACCGGGGTTCCGCGTCTGGCCTTGTAAAACTGCTTCCCTCAAAGCCTGCGTCAAATGGAATCCCTCTGCTTCCTTCCTAGCCTGCATGAAATGGAATCCCTCTGCTTCTTCAAAGCCTGCGTGAAATGGAGTCCGCCTGGTTCTTCCTTACTCCTGTCCGGTTCAATCACTCCATGCGTTAACGTGCATCAATCCGTCACAGCCTACTTGCCCGGGCAAACGATACGGCGCCGTGGAACATGATCCAGAATCACTGTCCTATGTCCCATATTGCCGCGGCAAGCCCATGCTTTGGGTGTGAAGCTCTGGGATGTATTCGCATGGAACGGTATCACGCGCCTCTCACCAGCCGGCTGCTCTCTGTCTTCTCCCTGTTCCCGCTACTTGTTCCCTTCGTCGCTTTTCTCGTATCTGTGGTTCATATTAACCTAAGCCATATGGGTTTGTCAAGATATATTTTAAGAGTATCCGGTTCAGTAACAAGAAGCTTTTGGTATCAGGCACCGAGACTACACGAACGAAATATTCCCCTCTATTCCTGAATCTCCTCCACAATCCCTTCCCTCAGAACCGCCCTTCCGGACAGCAGGGTCACCCCCACACAGATCCCGACATTCAGCAAAAGGATCCCTCCCAGGGCCGCCCCGGAGACAAATGCCCCCGGATGCAGATAGAGGTATACATGGACCAGAAAATAATATAAGATTTTTTGAACCACAAAGTAAATGACCAGAACCGTAACCCCCGAATAGATCCCGTAACAAAGTCCTTCCTTTGCCAGCATCCTTTTGAATCCCGCGTCCGTGATCCCCATGGCCCGCAGGATCCCGAACTCCCGCTTCCTTGCCGCCACCAGGTACTGCATGCTGTTCATGATGTGGAGCGGCTGCCATCCGGCAAATTTGAGACCAACGAACTGGTACTGGAACTGACAATCCTGGCCTATAACATCCCGCGAATGATCGGACAGGAAAGCATCG